>Ga0209344_10003976_pt1 | contig 14055 bp, 11 predicted proteins | sample Cruoilmetagenom6_FD_187293 | JGI IMG/M metagenome (GOLD analysis project Ga0209344, IMG submission 187293) | Oil polluted marine microbial communities from Coal Oil Point, Santa Barbara, California, USA - Santa Barbara Oil Seep Sample 6 (SPAdes)... | ecosystem: Environmental > Aquatic > Marine...
TAAGTGAGACGAGATCGCCTTCAATGATGATCATATTGTTCTTTAACGCCAATTCTAGTACTGTTTGGGCACGTACTTTCTGCCAATTAATATGTTCGCGTAAATGATTAATATGGCGTTCGTTTTCCTCGGAATGATTATTCAAGTGAAGCAGAAAGGTGATCAAAGAGACCTCAGTTCGTTGTTGTTTTTGGCGATACATCACCGATAAAAGCCCTTTTTTAGGGGCAAATAAATACACCAATAAAAAGACAACGCCTAAAACGGTGGTCATGGACCCTGAAATAGAAGCATCTAAAAGATGGGCTAACCAATAACCCGCAATGGCCGAGAAAACACCAAAAAACACCGATAAGAAAAGCATCTTTTTCAAGTCACTCGTGAGCAAATACGCCGCTGCGGCAGGTGCAATCATTAAGGCAACCACTAAAATTGCACCAACGGCATCGAAAGCACCAACGACAGTTACCGATGAGACAGACATGAGTCCGTAGTGCATGATCACAGGCGAAATACCCATCGCTGAAGATAACCCAGCGTCAAAAGTAGATACTTTTAATTCTTTAAAGAATAGAAATAATAATGTTAGCGTTACCAATAAAACAGAGCCCATAAGCCAAAGTGATTTCGGACCAACATCAGCACCAAAAAGCAGCAATCTATCGAATGGAGCAAAGGCTAATTCACCAAGCAAAACAGCATCTACATCTAAATGCACGTCATTGGCGTTCTTGGCAATTAAAATAACTCCAATACTAAACAAAGCGGGAAATACGAGCCCGATAGCTGTATCTTCCTTTACCAAACCGGTTTTTTGAATGGCTTCCACCAAAACAACCGTAATAACGCCTGTAACGGCTGCCATTAAAATAAGCAACGGTGAATTGAGATCGTGTGTGATAAAAAACCCTAAGACAATTCCGGGCAGTATAGCGTGACTTATGGCATCGCTAATCAAGGCCATTTTTCGAAGCACCAGAAAGACGCCGGGAATCGCACAGGCGATAGCCACCACGGCTGCAATAAGTTGTATTTCTATTTGCGGATTAGTCATGATTCGGTTTTTGCGTGTATAAACTTTGCGCTTCTTCGTAGCCATGCTGTGTCAATGACCACTGCTGCCCTTCTAAGGTAATCCATTGCTTTTCTTCCAATTCTTTGAGCGACTTCTTCGTAAATCCGTGAAAATTATTCAAAATTTTGATCGCATGCGGATGAGAAATATTTTGATGGTTTTTTGCAATGCTATACATAAATTGCAATGTTTTTTTAAGCTGAAGGTCTCTTCGATTACTTCGGAAACGGATCTCTCTAAATAAGAGTCCGCGGCCTGGTGAAAAGATAAACGAGACCAAAACAAAAACAGTCGCTACCAAAACGATCACCGGACCTGTAGATAAGTTATTTTCGCTGGCACTAATTGCAGTACCCACTACGCCCGAAAAGGCTCCAAAGATCGCTGCTAAAAACACCATAACACCTAAACTATTGGTCCATTGACGAGCGGCAGCAGCAGGCGCCAACAACATCGCACTCATTAAGACCACTCCTACTGTTTGTAGCCCAAGTACAATGGCCAGTACAATAAAAAAGGTGATTAAAATATCAATAAACTGGGTGTTAAATCCTAGGGTTTTGGTATAGTCGGCATCAAATAAAAGAATCTTGAATTCTTTCCAAAAAAGAAGTAAAATGACAAGACTAATTCCTGTCACTATAACCATTAAGGTAACATCCTTTTCAACTAATGTTGCCGCTTGTCCGAAGAGATATTTATCTAATCCCGCCTGATTGGCATTGGGTTGCTTTTGAATAAAGGTTAGCAATAACATTCCGAAGCCAAAAAAAAGCGAAAGAATAAGACCTAAAGCTGTATCGCTTTTTAAATGTGTTTTCTTGGTAATTCCACGGATCCAAAAAGTTCCAATTAATCCGCTAACCAAGGCACCTAATAACAAAACGTTGGTGTCTTTTGCTCCTGTAATCAAAAAGGCCAAAGCAATTCCTGGTAATGCTGCGTGCGAAATAGCGTCCCCTAATAAGCTCTGCTTCCGAAGCACTGCAAAACTACCCAACATGCCACAAATAGCACCCAATACAGCCGTCCCCAAAGTAATAGTTCGTAGGGTATAATCGGTGAATAGCAATTGAAAGTATTCCGTAATAGTCATTATTTGTTGATCGCTACTTTATAATTAATTCCGTAGGTCTTCGTCAAGTTATCATCATTAAAAATTTCCTTTACTGGTCCTGCAGCAATTTTCTTTACGTTTAAAAAGGTAACCCAATCAAAATATTCTGGAACGGTTTGTAGATCGTGATGTACTACAACCAAGGTTTTACCTGCTTTCCGAAGTTCCTTTAAAATATTAATGATCGCAATTTCGGTAGTGGCATCAACGCCTTGGAAGGGTTCGTCCATAAAATAAATAGATGCATTTTGCACCAGCGCTCGCGCCAAGAATACGCGTTGTTGCTGTCCGCCGCTCAACTGACTAATTTGCCTATTCTTAAAAGATAGCATTCCAACTTTCTCTAAAGCCTCTAAGGATGCTTTTTTCTCTTTTTGCCCTGGGCGTTTGATCCAGCCTAGACTTCCGTAGGTTCCCATCATAACTACATCGATAGCTGTAGTAGGAAAATCCCAGTCTACACTGCCTTTTTGCGGTACATAAGCCACCAACTTTCGTTGTTTTTCGTATGGTTTTCCTAAGATCGTAACACTTCCGGCAATAGGTTTGATGATCCCTAGAATCGATTTTATTAATGTCGATTTCCCTGCACCGTTCGGCCCAACAATGGCCATAAGTACGCCTTCTGGAACTTCCAAGTCAATATCCCATAAAACAGGTTTGTAGTTGTAAGCTACGGTAAGGTCATCTACTTGTACAGCGAACTTTTTTTTCATGTTATTTTAATGAATTTACAATCGTATTCACATTATATCGAAACATGCCAAGGTAAGTTCCTTCAACGGTTCCGGCATTTCCTAGGGCATCACTATAAAGTGAACCACCAATGACAACTTCGGCACCTTTAGAACGTACGGAGGCTTGTAATGCTTCAATGGTTCTACGCGGAACCGAGCTTTCCACAAAAATGGCTTTCACATTCTTTTCAATAATAAAATCTGATAATCGTTGTACATCTTGCACTCCAGCTTCGGTTGCTGTAGAAAGCCCCTGAAGCCCAACCACTTCAAATTCGTATGCTTTTCCGAAGTAATTAAAAGCATCATGAGCAGTTACGAGAATTCTTTTTTCCTTCGGAAGTGTAGCAATTGAAGCTTTTACTTCTACTTCCAAAGCTTCCAGCTTTTCTGTATATATCTTTTTATTCTGTTGAAAGAAATCGGCATTTTTAGGATCCGCTTCCGCTAAAACATCGGCTGTTTTTTCAGCGAACTGTTTGAAATAGGAAATATCAAACCACACATGCGGATCATAATTGGAGGCAAAATATTCGGAGCCGATCAAGGTGCTTTTATCGATCACTTCGGCCAAAGCGACCTGTGTTTTGCTTGTCGATTCCATTTGTTCAAAAACCTCAACCAATTTTCCTTCTAAGTGCAGTCCGTTATAAAAAATAACGTCGGCATTATATAATTTGGAGACATCGCCTTCACTGGCCTTATATAAGTGTGGATCTACACCAGCACCCATTAGACCATTGACTTGTATAGAATCTCCTCCAATATTTTTTACAAGATCGGTAAGCATGGTGGTTGTAGTAACCACTTGGAGTTTATGCGATTTGTTGGAATCATTTTTACAGCTAAAAAAGCTTGTCAAAACGAACAAAAAAAGTATTTTTTTCATGTTAATTGGTTTGTACATAAAGGTTTTCCGCTATTTTTTTAGAGATAAAAAACTGATCTCTTCCTACTTGAATGACCATAGAATCGTCAAAGAATTCTTTTCCAAGAACGTTGATCTTCGTTCCAATACTAATGGCTTTTTTATCTAAATACTGAAGAAATTCACCGCTAGACTCTCTAACACCCACACATACGCCACGTTGGCCCTTATCGAGTTCCGACAATAATTTTTTTTCGGTAGTTTTAACGTTTCCGTGTCTATCTGGAATAGGATCCCCATGTGGATCAAAATCTGGATTTCCCAAAAACCGATCTAAACGCGTTACGAGTTCATCGCTTTGAATGTGTTCTAGTTGTTCGGCGATATCATGAACCTCATCCCAATGAAAATTTAGTTTTTCCACTAAAAAAACCTCCCACAAGCGGTGTTTCCGAATCACATCTGCCGCAATTCGTCGTCCCGTTGGTGTCAACAAGGCCCCGCGGTATTTTTTATAGGAGAGCACTTCCTTTTCGGCCAGCTTTTGAACCATGTCGGTTACCGACGAAGGCTTTGTTTCCATAACTTCTGCTATGGCATTGGTACTTACTTCACCTTGAACACGATGCTCTAAATGGTAAATGGTCTTGAGATAATTCTCTTCTGTAGATGAAAACATGCTACAAAGATACCAATTATTTTTACGGTAGGGTAATTATATTTTTAGGCTAGTCTAAAATATATCGTTTAGAACGATTACTTCTGTTTTATAAATGACACAGGCTCCTTTTGAGAATGCATATCTAATAGACCTATTTCGCCTGTAATGCTTGTTCTGAATTGAACTGTAAATTCTGGGTTGAACGCATCAGTAAACTGGTCTGTACCTTTTAAAAAAAAGCGGTCAGCCTGTAAATGCTCTAACCGAAACTTGAAAGTAGGGAGCACTGCAAATAATTCCTGATCTTCTTCTATTATTTGAATTTCCCCAAAACCATCGGCCCGATATGTGCCACAGTAATGTTTGAGCGGATGTGCTGGCACAACATTACCATTAGTGGCCTCATTTGCCTTCGGCTTGTACAGTTCTTTGACCACAACGGGATATTCGAACTTAGGATCTAGGTTTAAAAGTTTCTTTGATATATAATCTGAAATCATATAAGGAAGCAAAGAATTGTCTTGATTAGTCAACACTACAATACCCATTTTTTCAAATGGAAACATGACTACTAATGAAGTAAATCCATATGTATTCCCTCCGTGATCAACTCTGAAGTGACCATAAGAGGATCGCAAACGCCAGCCAAAACCATCTCCAAATAGGTAGGCCTCTTTTTCGTAATCGTCATTTTTATAATTTTGTAAGCTAGTCGCTTTCTTAACATAGTCCTCCGGTATAACCTGCGTACCGTTAAAGACACCTTTATTTAGCCATGTTAGCATCCAATTTGACAAATCTATTACGTTACTTTTTATTGCTCCGGCCGGGGCAATAGAATAAAATTCTTCAAAATTAATTCCTTGAACCTGTCCTTGCGACATTCCGTAGCCCAATGAAAAATTATTTGATTTTTTCATTTCTTCAAGCGAAGTGAATGAATGATTCATTTGTAGTGGATTAAATAAATTCTCCTGAATAGAATGAGCCCATTTTTTGTTGGTGCTCTGCTCAACAACGGTTGCGGCCAATACATATCCCATATTACTATACTCAAAGCTGTTTTTAATTTCTGCTTCTGGTTTCAGGTATCTAAGCCGCTCTACTGTTTTTAAGTTGTCGCTTTCTGGAAAAAATACAAGGGAAGTATCTTGATTGCCAATACCGCTTTTATGACTTAACAGATCCTCAATGGTTATCAAGTTATTCATTTCATCATTATAGAACCGAAAGTTTGGAATATAAGAAGATGGTTTGTCTCTTAAAGAAACTTGTTCCTTCGACTCCAAGATTCCCAAGAGAGAACCTGTAAAAGACTTCGTTATAGAACCAATTGGAAATACAGTCTTTGTATCAACTACCAACTGATTCTCTAGATCTCTGTATCCAAAGCCTTCAGAATAAATAAGCTGATTATTTTGAATAACCGCTATAGACAACCCCACAGCCTTATATTGGTTCCTTAAGTTTTCAATGTCATTTGATAAACTTTCCCAATTAGTTTTTGTTTGTTGACTTAAGCCAACGTATGTGCAAAGTAAAAGTACGAGTGTTCCAATAATCTTCATTTATCTTGTTTTTGACAAAATTGAAGGATTGCGCATTATTAGAAGTCCGATTAAAAAAAGTCGAACCAATTAATTCTTATTAGAAAGCATTTTTCTCCTGAATTGTATTGGTGTTTGATTGGTAATTTTCTTGAAAGCAGTATAAAAGGACGATTTAGAATTGAATCCAACCTCATATAGAATTTCCAAAATAGTGAGGTGTTTGCGTTCTGGATTTGTTAGAATTTTTTTTGCTTCTTCAATGCGAAACTCATTAACAAAATCAAAAAAATGGCTATTCATTGACTGATTGATTAGTACCGAAAGCTCTTTCTCTGGAATGTTGACAGCGGACGATAGTTTTTGCAAACTCAGGTTAAAATCTAAGTATGGCTTTTCCTTTTCCATATAATTTCGAAGCATTTCGATTTGTTTAACCACAACCAAATCCTCTTTAGCAGCCGTAATATTTTTTATATTTAAAGGCTTAATAGGTTTGAAATCTATACTAATTCCAGTAAAAAGCTGTGGGCGATACAAAGCTTTTAAAACAATCCAGCATATTATCAGCAGCGCCGTAACACTAATCAAAACGTTTATGTTGAGCAAATATGGCTCCTCCCGATAGTACGATACAATCCATTTAAAAAGCACAAAACTATGGGCAATACAGAATATTACGGTAATCTGAAATAACCATCTATACGCCGCAGAAGATGCATTTGAGAAGTTTTGAAGATAAACAGAACGATATTTCTTTAGCACAATAAAAATGGCGATCATATATAAAACATACTGTAGTTCTCCGAGGATCTCAAAAAACAAAAGACTTCTTTCAGAAGTCTCTGTAATTTTAAAAAGAGCGACAAAAAAGAAGAATAAGAATGTATGTGCAAGATGCTTACGTTTAAGCCTAAAATCTATGTAGCAAACAGAGAGAACATACAAATAGAATATTGGCATTTGCAGCAAAGACGAAGAAGTCTTTATTATAAGAGCATTGGGATTGTTCATGATCGTATTCGTCATAAATAATCCAGTGAAATCAAAGGCCGTCACTAATAGAAAGAGTGCAAACAGTCTGTTGGGCAATCGTCTGTTTCCGTTTACTGTAAATAAGAAGATGGACAGAAGTACTAGTAAAAAAACAATGATCTTTCCTATATCTTGAATAAATTCAATTTTGCTCATCGCTTGGTAACTTCAAAATTAGAAGTATGCTTGTTACAAATATTTAAAAACCGCGTTCCTTCTGAAGCTGCTCATATGCCTCCTGCACTTTTCTAAACTTTTCTTCTGCGCCCTTTTGATACGCCTCATCCATATGCTGTAGTTTGTCTGGATGATACTTTTTTGCCATCTCGCGATACGCTTTTTTAACTTCTGCATCTGTAGCCGTTCGCTCGATCTCTAAAATTTTATAAGCACTGTCTGGATTTTTAAAGAACATCGCCTTAATACTTTCAAAATCACGTCCCATAATACCTAGAAACCCAGAAATACGTTTGATCTCTGCAACTTCGGGTGCAGCCACATGGCCGTCGGCATTTGCAATACTAAATAAAAAGTGGAGAATTTGCAGGCGTGACTCGTAGCGTGTTTTACTTCGTAATAGCGAACAAATATTCTGTGCAGAAATCGTTCTATTTTTTATGACATCATTAAAAACTTTAAACGTTGCGTTGGCGCGTTCCTTTCCGTAGGCCTGTACAAAATATTGCCGTACATAGTCTAATTCACTTTGGTTAACCGTTCCATCGGCTCGTATAACTAAGGAAGCTAACGAAAGAAGGTTCAATTCAAAATCGGCTGGAGTTACCTCTTTACTGCGCTGCTGACCAAAAATAGGTCGCTGGCGTTGCCCTGTCGTTCCTTTTTTAGTCATTAAACTATCAATAATGCTTCCAATCACAAAACCCGCAATAGCGCCTGGAAAGCGATATATCCAATAACCAATAACGGCTCCTACCCAACGTATCATACTCTTTAAAAAATTTAAGTTACAAAGATAAGTAAACCACTACCTGTATTTGTTACGCTTTCGTCAAAGAATTCTCCTTATTCGCACTTAAGGTATTTTACCCCATAGTACATATTTGCGATTTCCTTAACACCCACACAGACAAGAATCATCTACAAAATGACTATCTTTGCAGTACGATTTTTAATACTTAAAATATTTAGATATGTATCCACCAGCATTAGTTAAACCCATGCGCGAAGACCTTACCAATATAGGTTTCGAAGAATTATATACAGAACAGGACGTTGCAAATGCTTTAGCAAAAGAAGGAACTACCTTGGTTGTGGTAAACTCGGTTTGTGGTTGTGCAGCAGCCAACGCACGCCCAGGAGCAAGAATGTCGCTTCAAAATACCAAGAAACCTGATCATTTAGTGACTGTTTTTGCAGGCGTTGATATTGAAGCTGTTGATGCAGCACGTGCTCAAATGATGCCATTTCCACCAAGTTCACCGTCTATGGCGTTGTTCAAAAATGGAGAATTGGTTCATATGTTAGAGCGTCATCATATTGAAGGACGTTCGGCAGACATGATCGCAGAGAACCTTAAAGGGGCTTACGACGAGCTTTGCTAAACTAGCATTTCATAAATTTATACAGCCGTTTTCATTTCTTTGGAAACGGTTTTTTTATACTTTTGAAGTATGACTAAGATACTAGCCTATCCTTTATCGGTGATCTATTTTATTTTCTTCGGAATGGCCCTAGTTATTTTTCACCCCATTCAGTGGATTACATTGAATGTCTTCGGTTACAAGGCCCACAAAACCGCTGTAGATTGGTTACAATTTTCGCTCTTACGCTGCCAAAATATCTTAGGGACGCGCTTTACCTTCAGAAACAAATACACTATTGACACAGATCAACCAGTGATCATTGTTTCGAACCATCAAAGCATGTTTGATATTCCGCCCATCATCTGGTTTTTTAGAAAACACCATCCTAAATTTATTTCAAAAAAGGAACTCGGACGCGGAATTCCGAGTGTTTCTTACAACTTGCGCCATGGTGGTTCTGTACTTATTGATCGGAAAAAGCCCGCGGAAGCCGTTGCTGCTATCAAAAAGTTTGGCGCTTCGATTGAAAAAAATAAATGGGGCGCAGTGATCTTTCCCGAAGGTACCCGAAGTAGGGATGGACATCCTAAACCATTTCAAACCAAAGGACTATTAACGCTTTTTGCTGAAATTCCTTCCGCAACTGTGATTCCCGTTACGATTAATAATTCATGGAAAACAATTCGCTACGGAAAGTTTCCTATGGGACTTGGTTCACATATTACCATTGATGTGCATCAACCACACAAGGTGAGTGAATACAATGCTTTAGAACTTATCGCTACCATTGAAAAACAAATTACTGACGCCATTGTTGTATGATCTTTTCTGAAACCGAGCAAACCGTAATTGATCATACCATCCATTTCGTAAAAGCAACCCTTCAAGATGCCGAAGGTGGTCACGATTGGTTTCATATTGAGCGGGTCTATAAAAATGCACTTTTGATAACTTCAGAAATGCCTTCGGAAGAAAGTAAAGCCAATCCTTTTGTTGTCGCCTTAGGCGCGCTATTGCACGATATAGCCGACTCAAAATTTTATGGTGGTGATGATACTATTGGACCAAAAAAAGCCGATACGTTTTTAAAGACACAAGCTGTTTCCGAAGAAATACGCAAACAGGTCGTTAAGATCATTGAAAATGTTTCATTTAAAGGCGGAAATGCGGCCAAAACACATGATTCAATCGAGTTGGATATCGTACAAGACGCAGACCGACTGGATGCTTTAGGCGCTATTGGAATCGCTAGAACGTTTAATTATGGTGGCTTTAAAAACAGACCGCTTTACGATCCTGAGATCCTTCCGAAAGGAAACATGTCTCCTTCCGAATATAAGGCCTCCAATGCTCCAACGATCAATCATTTTTATGAAAAATTATTACTGCTTAAAGATAAGATGAATACCGAGACCGCTAAAAAGATCGCAGCAAATCGTCATGAATTTATGGAGCAATTCTTAGCGCAATTCTACGAAGAATGGAACGGTAAAAAATAAAAATGCCTGCTCAAACAAACGTTTGAACAGACACTTTCGGTTGGTTAAATTGTGCTTCCTATCCTTTTATAGGTGTAGTATTTTCTACTTTTAAGTGTTGTGCAAAAAAGCCCATCATCGCTTGATACAACTCTAAACGGTTTTCTTCCTTTCCAAAACCATGTCCTTCATCATACTTTACCATATACGGAACGGCTACTCCGCGTGCACGCAAACTTTCAACGATCTGATCTGCTTCGTTGATGTTCACTCGCGGATCATTAGCACCTTGCACTACAAATAATGGCTTGGTGATCTTATCAACGTGTAAAGCTGGTGAAATCTCTTCCATAATCGCCTTTTCATCTGGATTGTTTGGATTGTACCAGATCTTTTCCATCAAAGCACGATACTTTTCCCAATAGGGAGGAAAGGTATCCATAAACGTAAATAAGTTACTTACACCTACATAATCAACGCCACAAGCATATTTCTCAGGTGTTTTGGTCATTCCTCGCAATACAGCATAACCCCCGTGGCTTCCGCCGTAGATCGCTACATTGTCTTTATCAACCATTCCTTGTTCGATTACATAATCTACACCATCTTCAACGTCATCCATGGCTTTTCGGCCAATCTGACCAAAGCCTGCCTTTAAAAATTCTTTTCCGTAGCCACCCGAAACTCTAAAGTTTACGTGCAGGGTAGCATATCCGCGGCTTGCAAATAATTGCGCCTCTGGGTTAAAACCCCAAGTATCACGAAGTCCTTGTGGACCACCATGTGGATTTACAATTAATGGAACTTGTTGTCCTTTTTTGTATCCTGTAGGAAGTGTGATATACCCGTGAATTTTGAGTCCGTCGCGACTGGTAAACGAAATTGGCTTCATTGAAGCCATATCTTCAGCTTTCAAGTGTGGTAGCAATTTGTATAAAAGTGTCACTGTATTTTTCTTGGTGTCGTACACATAGTACTCTCCAACGATCTTATCACTAGTAACAGCAACTAAATATTGATCTTCTTCATCGGTACGATCTACGGTATAAAATTGCTTGTCTCCAAACTCTTTCTTGAGGCGATTATATACTTTTTTATACGCCTTACTCTGCGGAATGATCTTCGTTTTCTCTCCAGTATACGAGAAATAGTCAACCTCATAGTTACGTTTCCGCGAAAGCGAGATCCCTGAAACATCGAACGTATCATTGCTGAAAACAGTTTTGATCTTCTTATTCTTTTTAAGATCATACAGTTGAATTTCTAGCTTATCGGTTCCTAAGTTAGAAAGTACATACGCATCATCTGGATTTTCAGTATTTGGATTGAACGAGCTAATTGCAAAGGTATCTCCAAAATCGGTGATCATTAGCGACTTGAATTCACCATCAACTTTATATAAAATTTCAGATTTGATTCCGTCAACAATACGGTTTACAGCGCGCAAGTTTCCTTTGCGGTCAAAGTTATAGCCACTTACAGGTGGTTCACCTTCAGTAACGGTGTAAAGCTTTGTAGCTTCCCCTGTGTTCACATTTAAGCGATAAGGTTCTTCCTGCTGTAAATTATCTTTGTTCATTTGCACGATTACGTGATCTTCGTCCTCTTTTAGTCCGGCAATAATATTTACACGCACACCATCATAAGGCGTAAGCTCCTTTTTATTAGCTCCCGAAACATCAACTCCAAACAAGTGATAGTTTTCATCGCCACCTTTATCTTGTAAATATAGAAGGCGGTCGTTATTAGCCCACGTATAACCTCTAATAAGGTCTTCTTCCTGCTTGATAAGTAGTGTTTCTTGCTGAGTTTCTGTACTTTTAATAAAGAGATCCCGCTCGCCAGTATCGCGGCGTTTCATATATGAAATATACTTTCCATTGGCAGATAGCTGAAACGAAAAGGCTTCAGGTGTTTTAAAATAATCGGCTACGGAGTATTTGTAAGAACCGGTTTCCATGGCGCCCAAGGCACTCATTTCTGCATCGGTAGAAGGTAGGGATGTGTTTCCTGGCTTTGTCTTCACAGTTTTCTTTAGGTTTAGTGGGTATGATTGCCCCATTTGCTCGTACGTTCCCTCAATACCCACTTCGGAAAGCGTTCCTGAATATTTCATTTTCAGTTTAGCAGAAGTGATGGTCACGTTTTGATCTTCCAAAATTACGGTATCCATTTCAATTCCGGTAGCTCCTTGCATAGGAACATCCATTGTGGCCGTTAATCCTTCATCGGTTTGACTAAAGTTGTAAATAAGTTCCATTTCCATCCCTTGTACTTGTAGCGTTCCGCTATAAGATCCATTAGGAGTTTGTGCCTGCATCACGGTTGCAAAAGCCATGGCGATACAGATTGTAAATAAGTGATATCGTTTTTTCATAGTTGTTTTTTTTAGTGGTTCGTTTAAAAAATTGAGATGACAAAGTTGAATACTAATTCTGCGATTGTTATCATGATATTTTCGGTTTAAAAGATTAATGAAATACATAGGTATATAGCGATTCCTGCAATAATTCCTATGCCAAATTTGATGAGTTGAATTCGTTTTACGGTTTTATTTTTCTGTGCCATATACCAACTGTTAGTGATTAAAATTGCTGTGGAGATAAAAAGCCATGATGAAATAAATCCATATACCCCATCCAATTGCTTCTGACCATCTGTTTTGTTTTGCTGTGTTTCTCATATCGGTTTATTTTTAGTTCCCAGTTGTTTTGGGAGTGTGGTTAATTTCTGAAGCAAACTTGCGAGATAAATCACCTATATAAAAAGGAAGCCTCCCTAGTTTTGGAAAAATAGGGGGCTATATAAATCACGTCGCGCGTTGTAAATAAAGGGATTTGGTGTTATTTCCGAAGAAAAATAAAAGGAAGACCGCCACAACCCTAAATTTATAAATTTAGGTCGTAAACGCGTGATTTAGGCTACATTTTTGATTTCCTTGATATAGAATGAAGGATTAAGACCGGTGTCTTTTTTGAAGTATTTTGTAAACGAATCTGCACTCTTATAACCGAGTTCTTCGGCGATGGATTGAATGTTATACGATCTAAAAATAACATCATTCTTTAGCCGAACGATGGCGTAATTAATTCTAAGATCGTTGATGTAAGTATTAAAATTCTTTCCGTAATGCGCATTGATCACTTTAGAAAGATACGATGTATTGGTATTGATCTTTTTGGCAACATTATACGAATTACAATCTTGTTGTAAGAAATATTCTTTTGCCTCCAATTTTTTGAGTCCGTCGAGAATATGCTGTTTGGTCTCTTCCGGCACATCACTGCTATTCTTTTCTTCTAAAACCGCATCTCGTGTATCAATAATATCTTTAGATTGTTCTGCTTTTTCTATCTTCTGAAGAAGTGCTTCAAACTTTGCCTCGTTCTGCTTTTTTGTTCGGTAGAATTTCAGAAGAAAGAATAACAAGACCAAAATAATGACCGAAGCCCCTAATAATAGATAGGTTATATAATTCTGGCTTTTTTCTTTTTCAATTTTAAGGGCTTCAAAATCACTTTTAAACCGTGTTCGTTCTTCTTCTAGAAAAGCCTCTTTAGCATCGGCTTTCATTTCAACAAAGCGCTCTTGTGTTGTCAAATATTTTTCAAAATAATAACTCGCACGTTCAAAATCGCCGGTCTGCTTGTACGCCTCCGCCAGTTTTTCATAATAATCATCCATAAAACCCTCTTCTTCGGGTTTCACTTGGTAATTATCTAATGCTTGTTGTAAAATTCGGATGGCATTTGGGTAATTTTTAGCAGCAATATCAACCGAACCTAAGCTGTAGGCCTTATTTAAATATAGCAGATCATAATCTACTGCACAAATACTATAAGCTTTCTCAAAATTTTTCCGTGAACTGGCAAAATTATTTTCTTTGAGATCGATTTCGGCTTGCACTAATAATCGGTACGACTGGTAACAACTATCGACCTCTTTAAGTGACAGTTCATTAATCTTTGCCGCGTATTTTTTAACCGAATCGAG
>Ga0209344_10003977_pt1 | contig 14053 bp, 11 predicted proteins | sample Cruoilmetagenom6_FD_187293 | JGI IMG/M metagenome (GOLD analysis project Ga0209344, IMG submission 187293) | Oil polluted marine microbial communities from Coal Oil Point, Santa Barbara, California, USA - Santa Barbara Oil Seep Sample 6 (SPAdes)... | ecosystem: Environmental > Aquatic > Marine...
GACGTGCAGGTCACAACAACAGACAGTGCGGGAGCGACCTTCTCCGAGACCTTCTCCATTGCGGTTGGTGATGTGAACGAAGGCCCAAGCGATATCTCCCTGTCGAATGCGTCAGTGGATGAGAATGCAGCAGGCGCCACCGTTGGCACGCTTAGCACCACGGATGTGGACGCAGGTGATACACACTCATACTCTGTGGATGATGCACGGTTTGAAGTTGTTGCCGGAGAGCTCAAGCTCAAGGACGGTGTCTCATTGAACCATGAGGCAGCCGATAGCGTTGATGTGCAGGTCACAACCACGGATGCCTCTGGGGAGACTTTCTCCGAGACGTTCTCCATTGCCGTTGGTGATGTGAACGAAGGCCCAAGCGATATCTCCCTGTCGAATGCGTCAGTGGATGAGAATGCAGCAGGCGCGACAGTTGGCACGCTCTCCACCACGGATGTGGATGCAGGTGATAGCCATACCTATGCGGTTGATGATGCGCGCTTTGAAGTTGTTGCCGGAGAGCTCAAGCTCAAAGATGGTGTCTCATTGGATTATGAAGCCGAGGGGTCAAGCTATACAGGTCAGACGGTCACAATCGATGTCAACAATTTCACTGACACAGATAGCGGCTTCACGGTGACTGCACAGAATGTGGTGGGAGGCGTGCTGACCGATGCTTCTTCGGCAAATGTTTCAACGCTCTTTGGGACAGGTATTGGTGCCAGCGGAAACGTGTCCGACTCAGACAGTGGCTACAGCGAGCAGGTCGCGTATGATAAGGCTTCCGGTCTTTCAGAAACCCTTATTGTCGATTTTGACAATGATGTTGACTCCGCGAGTTTTGACTTTGAGCATCTCTACACTAATAGCTACGGTGAGAATGCTCACTGGGCAGTCTATCAGGATGGCACTTTGGTCGCAGAAGGTGACTTCACCGAGCAGGGCAGTGGCAGCGGCGACGGTACCATTAACGTCGACCCTGGAACAACATTCGACCAGATCGTTTTCTCCGGAAATATTCAAAGTGATGGATCCGATGGGTCTGATTTCACGATTGCTGAGATTACGTTCAATGAGGCTGACGTCGTTGATCCCGCAACAATAGATGTTACAGTTACGTCAACCGATACGGGTGGTCTGTCGACGGACGAAACATTTACTATCTCTGTCGCCGATATTGAGGAAAACCCGATTGTCCTGTGGAGCGAAGATTTTTCTGGCCTGTCAGATGGCATAACCGTGGACAATGGCGATACGGCCTGGAGCGCAACTGACGCGGGTGCAGACATTACTGGTAATCATGGTGTTGACGACGGTGCCTATGAGTTTGGCCGCACGACTGATGACGGCTGGGACAGCTCGTCGAAAGTCACATGGCAAAGCGAGGCAATTGACATTTCCGGTCAAACCGAACTCGATTTAAGTTTTTCTCTTTCCGAAGTAGGCGGAATGGAAGAGAGCGGTGAGTGGCAGGATACATTCAAAGCCTATGCTGTCATTGACGGTGTACGGACTGAGCTCATGGCGCAAAACGGAGACTCGGGCATTGGTGATAGTGGCAACTATTACAACTTCAACAATATTGGCACCGGATCAACGTTGGTCATTGAATTTGAGTCCAAAACGACCGACACCTCCGAAATCTACACGCTTGATGATGTGAAGCTGGTCGCGAATGGGTCTGAGACGGTTCTCAATGATATTTCTGACCCAGGCGATGCGATGCCAGGCGTCACGCCAACCATGACCGGCGGCGAAGGCACATTCAAAGGCGGCAGCGGCGATGATGTCATGTTGTACACCGGTGCAGAAGGCGGCAAAATTGAAGGTAAGGATGGCGACGACATCCTGATCGATGGCGGTTATGACAGCGAGCTGAAAGGCGGCGAGGGCGATGATGTGCTATACGGCCGAGCCGGCGATGATACGTTGAAAGGTGAAGACGGCAACGACACGCTTTATGGCGGGTCTGGCAATGATGAACTTGAAGGCAAGGATGGCGACGACATTCTGGTCGGCGGTTCCGGCAACGACGAGTTGACGGGCGGAGAAGGTTCTGACGTCATGTGGGGCGGATCTGGCAACGATGACATGTATGGCGAAGAGGGAAGTGACCTCTTCATTTTCACCACCGGAAATAGCGACAGTGATTTTGTCAGTGGTGGCGAAGGGGGTGGATGGACAGACACGATCCAGTTGCAGGACAATGGTGCGGGTGGTGCGGAAACGACCATGGACTGGACACTGCAATTAGACAGCGGCAGCGTTGAGAGTAGTGATACTGGTTCTTTCGACCTGTCAGATGACTCCAGCGGCTCGATTCTCTTCGCGGATGGATCTGAAATTTCGTTTGACGGCATTGAGCGCATTGAATGGTGATGTAACGCCAAATTAAACCGAAAAGGGCTGCACTTCATCGTGTGGCCCTTTTTGTTGCCTTTCTCATAGGTGCGGCTGCTGATAGAGTGTGGCAAAAGAAGAGGCGAGACCCTCTTTGCACCTTGGGAGGGGATTTGAATGGCCGACAGTGCGGCATCAAGCGAAACAACGGGCGCGAGTTTCATAACGCCAACTTACCGGCGTTATGCGCTGGGTCTTTTGACAGCCGTTTATACGGTGAACTATGTCGACCGGCAGATCCTTGCGATCCTGCTAGAGCCGATCAAAATAGACCTCTCCCTGACCGACACACAACTCGGGCTTCTTTTCACAACTTTCGGCATTTTCTACGCAACACTTGGGCTGCCTATCGCGATGCTGGCAGACAGAACCAATCGACGCAATGTCATCACAGCGGCAATGACAATTTTCTCCGGCATGACAGCGGCCTGCGCGTTTGTCGGAAGTTTTTGGCAGCTAATGTTGGCACGTGTGCTTGTGGGTGTAGGGGAAGCTGGATCGAGCCCGCCCTCACACTCCATGATTGCGGATATGTATGAGCCCAAGACGCGGGCGACAGCACTGGCGGTCTTTTCGCTCGGGGTCAATTTTGGCATTTTCGCCGGGTTCCTCATCGGCGGCTATATTGCTCAATGGTATGACTGGCGCACGGCATTCTTGGTTGTTGGTCTTCCAGGTTTGGCACTCGCAGTTTTGGTGCGTATCACATTGAAGGAACCGCCGCGCGGACATTCGGAAGGCCGTGTGGAAGAGGAGGACACTGCTTCTGCTCCAACGATTTTCGAAGTACTCAAGTTTTTGTTGGCGCAGCCGTCTTTCCGTCACATAGCAGCCGGTGCGACGCTTGTTTCATTCGTGGGTTACGGCGCGGTCGCCTGGTTGCCACCTTTTCTTATTCGGTCTCACGGCATGGCTGTCGGCGATATAGGCTTGGCCTTGTCTCTCATCATCGGGATTGCCGGGGGCTTGGGAACATATGGCGCAGGCTACTTGGCTGATAAACTCGGGCAGGGCGACATTCGTTGGTACATGTGGGTTGTGGCGATTGCAGGCATCGCAGCTTTCCCATTCGGCTTCAGTGTCTATCTGGTGGATGACCTCTCGTTTGCGCTGGGCTTGTTTATTATTCCAGCGGCGGCAGGTTCTCTCTACCTCGGACCAAGCTTGGCAATGACACAAGGCCTGGCACCGCTGAAAATGCGGGCAGCTGCCTCGGCGCTTCTTTTGTTCATCCTGAACATCATTGGTTTGGGGTTGGGTCCACAGGCTGTGGGCATAGCAAGTGATCTGCTGGAGCCAACTTATGGTGTTGAGTCATTACGCTACGCATTGTTGATCATGACGCCGCTTGGCCTCTGGGGCGCCATCCATTTTTATCTGGCGGCAAGAACGCTGGGTGCAGATCTGGAGCGGGCAAAAATCTTGCCCGCTGCCTGAAAGCCCTTCCCGAAAAGTGTGTTGCGGTTTTCGGATAAGAAGGGCTCTAGAAGCAAGCCCTTCCCGAAAAGTGTGTTGCGGTTTTCGGATAAGAAGGGCTCTAGAAGCAAGCCCTTCCCGAAAAGTGTGTTGCGGTTTTCGGATAAGAAGGGCTCTAGAAGCAAGCCCTTCCCGAAAGTGTGTTGCGGTTTTCGGATAAGAAGGGCGATACTCTCTAATGCGTGTGGGCCACGGATTGTTCCTCACGCACAAAGATCATCATGAGAAGCCCTGCAATAAGGAAGACCAACACGCTGGCCAGACCAAACCTCTGACTGTTTGTGACTTGCGTCACTATCGCCACCGTAAGCGGGGCCATGAAGCTGGTGGCTTTTCCACACAGAGCATAGAGACCATAAAACTCTGCCATCATGCTGGGGGGGGCAATGCGTGCGAGCATTGTACGGCTGGACGACAGTGACGGGCCAGCAAATACGCCTGTTGCTGTTGCCAGGAACAAGAACCAGCGTTCAGCGCTGGTATCAAATCCCATTGCGTTCAAAGCCTGATCAATTGGGGTGGCTGCAGCCATTGGATCCATGCTGACAGCAACAAAAAACGCAGCTGTGTCTGTTGTTGAGCCAACAAGAAACAAAAGGCCAATGGCAAAACAGGTTACCGACCCAATGATCGTGCGGCGCGAACCCAGATAGTCATCAACAAAACCACCAAGCAACGTGAAGGGGACTTGGGCCACGATAATGATGAGACCGTAAAAGCCGATTTGCGTGGTTGGCCAATCAAAGACACCCTTCGCATAGACACCCGTGAAGATGAAAACTGCGGCCTGGCCATCGTAATAAACCATGCGTGCAACCAAGTAGATTGCGATGTTGCGATAGTGAGGTAGTTTTTTCAAAGTACCCACCACCATGGCGACGCCCTTTTTGGCGGCATCCATTCGGTTGAGGCCCGTGCGGGGTTGATCTGGTGTGAAGAAGAAAAACGGCAGTGCAAACACCAGGAGCCATAAGGCAGACAAAGGCCCGACAACACGGTTGTGCTCTTCTGCTGCCTTATCAATGCCAAACCAGGGTACATCTGGCAGTCCGAACATCATCAGCCAAACAACAAATGACACAATGGCCCCGGTGGACCCGATAGCGTATCCCACGGCCGAGAGTGTGCCCAACCGCTTTTGGGAGACCAGGGCTGGCAACATGGCATTGTGATAGACGATGGCAAATTCCAGGCTTGTCGCAGCAATCACAACGCCAATGATAACAATGACGATGGCATTCGGATCGCCAGGCGCGGCAAACCAAAGAATAGCCATGCCCAACACGGCCAGCAGTGTGAACAAGAAAATGCCCGGTTTACGCGGACCCGCCGCATCTGCAAGCGACCCGAAAAATGGGCTCAGCAGAGCGATAGAGATACCAGCGGTTGCCTGCACATATCCCCAGATTGCCTGTCCGCGAATATCGTCACCAACAACAGAGCCTGAGAAGTAAGGCGCAAAGACGAAGATATTGATCAGGATGAAATAGGGGTTGAGGGCCCAATCATAGGCAAACCACCCCCACAGCCCACGTTTGCTCGTGGGAGTGTCGCCAGTAACGGTCATATGACCGCCAGGCTGTTCGTGAGTGATCTGCTCTTCGTATGCGTTGGTCAAACCAAAGCCCTCCCAAGGCTCTTTTCAAGGCCCTTATCGCCAAAAAAAACCAGATGGGGCGTCTGTGAGCGCCATCTGAGGCTCGCAGGGTACGCCAATCCATCCTCCAAATGCCAGCCAACTTGCTGAAATTGCGCCATTTTTTGCGTGTTTGGGGAATTAGTATGCGCTTTCTAGACAATCGGTCCTAAACCATGAGGCAACAAGGGACCTCGCCAAGCAGTACCAGTCAGCTTCCTCCCTAAAAGCACAACATGGCGCGGCGCTCCCCTGGATCAGTTTTTGGAGATAAAGATCATGGCTACCAAGACACGCAAAGCGACAAAGAAGACGAAGACAGAAGCAAAATTGCCTTTGGCACGTGACCTATGGCTCGCAAGCCTCGGCTTCTACGGTCGCATCTATGATGAGACTGTTGATCGTGCAGAAACAGCACGCACAGAAGCCAACAAATTCTTTGATGAATTGGTTGATCGCGGCACAACTGTTGAAACAGAAACACGTAAAGCGCTTAAAGACGTGCGTATCGACACAACAGGCACAGTTGAAGAACGTCTGCAGAAATTGCGCGATGCGCTTCCTGATCTGCCAAAGTTCCCAGAAATGCCTGAGCTGCCTCAGATGCCTGAGTTCCCACAGTTCAAATCAACACGCGTTCGCGAACTCGAAGCTGAAGTTGAAGGCCTAACGAAAAAGGTCAATGCGCTGAGCCGCAAGACCTCAGCTGCAAAGAAGACAGCGGCTGCAAAGCCACGCCAGACCCCGGCCCGCAAGGCTGCATAATTTAGCTTTGCGAGCGTATGCCGAGCGGCGTTGCAGTTTACTGCAGCGCCGTTCGTGCATCTGGGGCACATTTTCTTTTGGACCCCACTCTCTTTTTGGACCAAAGTTCCCCTTGAGTGTCTAATCAGAGGCGAAAATAGCCGCGAGGATGCCCGCGCCCGTTCAGTGGTTTGGGCTAGTTCAATGTTTGAGATAGGGAAAATATGTCAGAAAATTCGTCTAACCGGACTAAGTCCCAAAGATCAAAAACACCCGTTGATCGGGCAGGTGATCTTGCGCGTCAAATCTGGCTGGCAGGGGTCGGTGCCTACGGCCAGGCGTTTGATGAGACCCAGGAAAAAGTGACTCAACGGGTAGCTCGTGTGAGCGAGGAAACCACCAAGTTCTTTGATGAGCTGGTTTCACGTGGAAATGATCTTGAACAAAAATTGGGCGAGCTTGGCAGCCTTGGCAAACTGGGCGCGGAAGCCGGTGCGGAAAAACTAAGGCGGGGTACTGACATGTCTTTGTCTTTGGAAGACCGACTTGCGCGCATGCGTGACATGTTGGGCTTGGCACCTGTGAACCAGAGCGCTGATGAGAGGCTTGAAGAACTGCGGTCAGATCTTGCGGCCCTGCACAAAAAGGTAGATGGGTTGATCGCTGCGAAAGATGGTGCGTCAAAGCGTAAACAGTCCACAAAGAAGTCGACCGCAAAAAAAGCCTCAGCAAAAAAGAAAACAACAACAACTAAAAAGACGGCAGCAGCTAAGAAAAAGAAAACGCCTGCCAAAAAAACAGCGAAACGGGTTTGAGGGTAGAGGCCGGTGATGAAAACCCGGGACCGCATTCTTCAGGCAAGTCTTGAGCTCTTCAATGAAGAGGGTGAGACCAATGTCTCCACAGTGGATATTGCCAATCAAGTCAATATTTCGCCGGGTAATCTCTATTATCATTTCAAAGGCAAAGATGCGTTGATCGCGGCGCTTTATGATGCCTTTGAAGAGGAAATGCGTATCGTGCTGAGCGCGCCCGTCGACAGGCCTCTGCGTGCAGAGGACAATTGGCTCTACTTCTATATTGTGTTTGAAGAGATATTTGATTTCCGCTTCTTCTATCGCAACCTGACCGATCTGTTGACGCGTTATCCGCAGATCAATACGCGGTTTCAAGATCTCTTAGAGCGCAAACAAAAAACCACATCTTCCATGTTGTCGAACCTGAGCGAACATGCCGTGCTCGACATGCGCGGGGATGAAGTTGAACAAGTCAGTACACGCCTCACCATGCTGCTGACTTATTGGTTGAACTTCGAGGCGGTTCGTCATCCAGACGCATCGGGCCCAGACATTATACATGGTGGTGTATTTCATGTGCTCAGCCACATTGCGCCCTATTTTGCAGGGGGGCGTGACGTCTTTACTGATGTAATTTCGACACTTTATGAAGATCAGATGGCTGATGCCGCAAAGCGGCGGAATCGTTAGGCATTGATAGAATTTCTGGCATTTGGTGTGGCTGCTTTTCAGATTTTTTGGCAAAAGCTTGATACTCAAGACTTGCCAAGGTCGAAAAGAGGCACCATTTTATTCTTATCGAATTTGCTTTGGGGCGTAAGAACGGCTCCCGGTCAATCTTAGACATCGGCCTTGCTGCTTTCTCCAATGACTGTTTGATACCTCGCGCACGGGGTTCGTGTGACAAAGAAGGAAGATCGGCGTGAGACCGCCGTACAGGAGAAAGACATGGCGACTGGTACAGTCAAATGGTTCAACCCAACTAAGGGTTATGGGTTCATTCAGCCGGATGATGGCGGCGACGATGTGTTTGTGCATGTTTCAGCAGTGGAGCAAGCTGGACTATCAGCAATCGACGAAAACCAGAAGATTTCGTATGAGCTTGAAACAGGCCGCAATGGCAAGACATCGGCTGTAGAATTGAAGCTTCTTTGAATCCAATTTGCTGATTATCTATTCGCGGGGGGTCACTTTGTGGCTCCCCGCTTTACATTTTGGCTCTTGTTCCATTGATGAAAATTCTAACGGCTTCCTGTCTCGCTTTCCCAGTCTCGCTTTCTCTGGCACAGCGGAGTACCATCGGCTAGGGAAGTTTTGAGACTGGGGATGTGAAATGCGAAATATGGGGCGCGTATGGAGCCTAATTGGCTCTGTACTAATTGGGGCGACGACAATTGGGTCGGCTCATGCTGGAAGTCAAACTTGGTCTGATGTTTCAGACTATGCGCAATATGTGCCGCTCGCCTTTGCACTTGGCGAGACCGCTTACAATGAAGATTTTGAAGGGTTGATCCAGCTGACTGTCGCTGGTGCGCTAACACTTGGAACAACTGAGTTCCTTAAAAGTGAGATCGACGCAAAACGTCCAAACTATAGGCCGGGTGATGGACAAAACTCATTTCCCTCAGGCCATGTGGCTAAGGCGTGGTTTGCGGCGGCTTATACACAACAACGCTATGGTTGCTATCAGCTGACCTGGGACTGCTGGCGCGGATCTGCCATTCCTTACCTGGCCGCGGGTGTCACCGCATATGGGCGCGTCGCCGCTGATAAGCACCACTGGGAAGATGTGTTGGCGAGTGCTGTGATTTCAGAAACATTTGTCTATCTGACCACGGATACATTCGATGAAAGCATGATCATTACGCCAAGTTTTGACAATGGTTTTGGCATTGCGATCCTAAAGCGCTTCTAACGCGCTAGGTTCTACTACTTATTACTTCTGAAATACAAAAGGGGACGCTGCGTCAAGGCAGTGTCTCTTTTTCTTCGTGTTGACCTTACTGTAGGGCGCTGTAGGTTCTGCATTCAGATTGTGTCGAGGGGACCAAGATATGTTGCAGCCTGTCAGCAAAACAGCGTTAAGAGATGTACCAGGCGCGGTGCCCGCGCATGACCCTGCATACACAACACCAGAAGGTTTTGATCTGGCAGATAATGTTGCATTTACCAGCGGCCAGCCTTTTGACTATTACAAAAAACTGCGTGAGCAAGCGCCAGCCGCCTGGACACCTGTTAACAAGGCCGCAGGTTATTGGGCTGTCTCGCGGTACGAAGATATCAGACGGATTGAGCTGGACCCGGATACTTTCTCGTCTCAGCGTGGCGGCATCAACATGGCAACCATGGATCCGCCAAAAGCGATTGAACGGTTGGCCGGGGCTGCCCTCAATACCTTGATCAGCTTAGACCGACCCTATCATGTGCCCTTGCGCATGCAGCACCGTGCTTTTTTCACGCCGGACTATATTGCGGAACTGCGCAAGAAAGTTGAGGTGAAGGTAGATAGCCTTTTGGATGATATGGAACGCAAGGGTCCTGTTGTCGATATGGTCAAGACTTTTTCTGAACAGCTTCCACTATTTACACTGTGCGAGATGTTGGGTGTGGATGAAAAAGATCGCTCAAAGATTGTGCGCTGGATGCATTATTTGGAACTCGCCGGACACATGCTTGCAGAACAGGCACTGGGCCGCCGCATAAGTCCACTTTTCTTTGCCAAGTTCTTGTGGAACGTGCGTCAGATGTTTAGGTACGGCGAAAAAGTACTCAACGACCGGCGCAAAAATCCACGCGCTGACCTTTTGACGGCAATTGCTCAGGCCGAAATTGAGGGTGAAAAACTGTCGCAAGAATTTCTCGATGGTGCGTGGTTGCTGATCATCTTTGCAGGCAATGATACGACGCGCAATTCCTTGTCTGGCACGATGAAACTGCTGAGTGAGTTTCCAGATCAAAAACAGATGCTCCTAGATGACCCATCTAAAATCTCGCGTATGGTGCCGGAGGCTATTCGTATGGTGGCACCGGTCATCCATATGCGTCGTACATTGACAAAAGACGCGCAGATCGCGGATCAGAAAATTGCAGTCGGTGAGAAAGTCATCATGTATTACGGCGCGGCTAACCGGGACCCCTCTGTTTTTGAAAACCCGGATCAGTTTGACATTGAACGAAAGAATTCAGGTGACCACCTGTCGTTTGGGGCCGGGCCTCATGTCTGCTTAGGGCAGCGTGTTGCCAACATGCAGCTAGAGGTCGCCTATACAAAAATTCTGGAGCGGTTTCCTAACATCAAATGGACAGGGCACACGGTGCAGGCTCCCAATAATTTTGTGAACGCGATATCAGAATTGGAAGTTGATCTGGGCAACTGAGCGATCGAGGTTGCTCCCAAAAGCAGAAACAGTGTGGGCCAACCCATTTACACGAGGTAAGCAGGTTGACCCAAACTCAGGTTTAAGACAGTTGTAAGCCTGGAAGCTCGCCTGTTTCGCGCCACTTGTTCAAGATCACGAAATACTCATCAGACCCGCCGCCGTAACTTGAGTTTTGGGCCGTGCGGTCTTTGGGCTTGCCTTCATTATTGTAGTAACCTGGCGTGCAGCTTTCGAGAAATTTTTCGTTGAGAGCGGCCTTTTCAACAATGGTGTCTACCCAACCTTGTTCGGCTTCCACGGTGACTTCCAACAGGTGCGCGTCGCGTTTTTTCATTTCCGTCATCAGGAATGCGAGATGACGCGCCTGTTCGTCCAATAGATGGGGATAGTTGGCGGTGAAACCAGCTTGCGCTGTTCCAAACACAATCGCATTTGGAAAATCATGGACAAACATGCCATGCATGGAGCGCATGCCATCTGCCCAGGCACTTGAAAGTGTTTTGCCGTCGCGACCTTCAAGGTCGTAGCCGGAACGTTGGGTGTAGTCCGTGCCCACTTCGAACCCTGTTCCGTAGATCAGGCAATCAATTTCATATTCGACACCATCAACAACCACACCGGTCTCTGTGATGCGTTCGACGCCCTTGCCCGATGTGTCGACGAGCTCGACATTCGGCTGATTGAAGGCAACAAGATAATCATCATGGAAACAGGGGCGTTTGCAGAACTGGCGATACCAAGGTTTGAGCAATTCGGCAGTGGCAGCGTTTTTCACCACTTCATCAACACGCCCACGCACCTGCTCCATCTTTTCGAAGTCAGCAATTTCCATAAGCTCCGCTAGTTTTTCACGATCCATGCCTTGGTTTTCAGGTTGTTTGGCAAGGTTGATCAAATTGCGGATGAGATCAGTCCAGCCGTCCTGCACAAGGTCCTTCTCGGCGTAGCCACCGGATACGAGCGTGTTGAAGTTTTCCAACCGCTCCTTATGCCAACCTGGCTGGAGGCTCTTTACCCATTCTTGATCTGTTTCGCGGTCATTGCGGACATCAACGGAGGATGGTGTGCGTTGGAAAACAAAAAGCTGATCGGCATTCTCCGCCAGGTGCGGCACGCATTGAACGGCTGTGGCACCTGTGCCGATGATGCCAACACGTTTGCCTTTGAGTTTCGTCAGGCCGCCTTTTGACGTGCCGCCCGTGTAGGCATAGTCCCACCGGCTGGTGTGAAACATATGGCCTTTAAACTTTTCGACACCCGGTATGCCGGGAAGTTTTGGTTGATTGAGCGGACCGTTGGACAAGACAACATAGTTTGCCGTCATGCGGTCATCGCGATTGGTTTCAATCACCCAGTGTTTTGCGGCCTCGTCCCAATGCAGCGCAGTGATCTTCGTTTGTAGGCATGCCTTGTCATAGAGGTTGTATTTGCGGGCCATGTCTTGACTGTATTGCAGGATTTCAGGGCCATCCGCGAACTTGCGTTTGGGCATGTAACCCATTTCTTCAAGCATTGGCAGATAGACATAGCTTTCGATGTCGCATGCCGCACCGGGATAACGGTTCCAATACCAGGTGCCGCCAAAGTCGCCGCCCTTTTCGATGACACGAATGTCGTTGATGCCTGCTTCACGCAACCGTGCACCTGCGAGCAAACCTCCAAAGCCACCACCGATAATAACAATGTCTGTGTGATCGGTGAGGGGATCGCGTGTAAAGCCCGGCTCTACGTATGGATCGTCCACAAAATGAGCATATTCGCCCTGCATGGCGACATATTGGTCGTTGCCATCTTTGCGCAGACGCTTGTCGCGCTCCAGAATGTATTTTGCGCGTAAAGCGTTTGGGTCAAAATCAAGATCATTTGCAACTGCAGTATCGGACATGGATGTTTCCTCTTTCGTTGTGTCTTTGTTTAGGCTGATTGTGGTGTGGCGATTGAATGTTCGGCTGGGCCTGCCCATGCGGATTGAAGGGCGGTTTCTGCATTTTTTCTGATAGGGGTCAGGCGAGCACGTCCTGTCTCGGTCGCAACACCGGATAGGACCAGTGCCGCACCGAAGGTCATGCGCGCTTCCATTTCTTCCAGGGTGATGAACCCTTGAGACCAAACAAGAATGTGAGCAAGCATCAGTTCGCCATAGGTAACCGCGAACGCATTGGCATCTATCTCATGGATCAGATCACCACTTTGTTGAGCGCGTGCGAGAAGCGTTTTCCAGATTTGTACCGGCGCCGTGCCAACATTGATGCGTGTTTCCGGGCTGCCGTTTTGATAGGCGGCTGAAATAAGGTTGCGGTGAAAAACGGGCTGTTGGGCGTAACTCTGTCGAATGAAATGTGGAACCTTCAAGAGAGCCGCAATGCCATCTCCCTCAAGAGCATCCAGCGTTTGTCCCAGGCGCGCACTGCCGGTGTTTAAAAGCGCTGCGACAATCCCATGTTTGGACCCAAATAGATTGTAGGGGGTGGCGATGGACACCCCGGCGTGATCCGCGAGTTTTCTCATCGAGAATTGTTGGTCCCCAGACGCACTCAGCAGGTCCCGCGCAGCGGCCAGAATGGCCTCACGACGCTTGTCTTTTGATGTCTCGCGAAGGGTCATGAACACCGGGATCCAATAATTATAACGCGTTATGTTTTATACTTTTAAAACGCGTTATAATATTCTGTCAAGTGTCACAGGATAAACCGCAGAGACATGCCAATTACCGCTTATCTTCCAGTCACTGGAATCGTCAGATTTGCACAAATGGCTCTTTGCGGCACCCGCCATGAGCAAGTCGTTAGTCTCCGTTATCGGCGACGCCCTTCGGTTGCGACGCAAAATTCTGAGCATGAAGGCGAAATGGTGCACCGATGATGGGCAAGATGCGTACTGGGTTCTTGCTATTGCGGTTGGCTCTCACTCACCAGACCGCTAAGCTCCCGACGATGTGGACCGCATCATCAATGCCGTTGCGGTTGGCTCTCACTCACCAGACCGCTAAGCTGGACCCTGATGCACCAAAAATAGCGGTGGTGTTGCGGTTGGTCCTCACTCACCAGACTGCTAGACTTCAGATCAGCCTGGCGATCTCAGAAATTCTGTTGCGGTTGGTCCTCACTCACCAGACTGCTAGACTCCATATCAGTCGCATTGGGTGTAGCTGACGGTTGCGGTTGGTCCTCACTCACCAGACTGCTAGACTCCGGTAGGACATTTATATTTCCGCCCGAGAGTTGCGGTTGGTCCTCACTCACCAGACTGCTAGACTGCACACCGTTCGCTGCGCGAAGGTATTCCTGTTGCGGTTGGTCCTCACTCACCAGACTGCTAGACTTGTGGCGCAGGAATGGAGCGCCGTTTGATTGTTGCGGTTGGTCCTCACTCACCAGACTGCTAGACTCCAGTTCCAACAGCATAGATCGCTTGTGTCGTTGCGGTTGGTCCTCACTCACCAGACTGCTAGACTCGGGTGGTCGTACCCAACCTATGCAGGTCAGTTGCGGTTGGTCCTCACTCACCAGACTGCTAGACTTCCGCCGAGATAATTTGCCTCAGCACTTGGGTTGCGGTTGGTCCTCACTCACCAGACTGCTAGACTGGCTGCGGGAAGTTTGTGTTGCTCTGTGTAGTTGCGGTTGGTC
>Ga0209344_10003978_pt1 | contig 14050 bp, 7 predicted proteins | sample Cruoilmetagenom6_FD_187293 | JGI IMG/M metagenome (GOLD analysis project Ga0209344, IMG submission 187293) | Oil polluted marine microbial communities from Coal Oil Point, Santa Barbara, California, USA - Santa Barbara Oil Seep Sample 6 (SPAdes)... | ecosystem: Environmental > Aquatic > Marine >...
AAAAATACCCTATAATCCAATCTAAACGTCAACACACTGGAGAATTGCTTATTAAACCCCAAGCCATTCCAAACAAACCGCACACAGCTGTTAAACCGCAGCACACTCAATTTAACTCAATGGTCAAACACATGATGGGTAAAAAATCGTTATTTTTAGTGATGTTAACCGTTTTTGTTTTTTTTGCCATTTTTGATATTTTATCGGTGGGTGCTGATGCCCATGTGGACAGTCGACCTGTTTATAATAAATTACCGATTCCGGCCACGCCTTTGATGAGTTTTTCTGAAAACGGCTTAATTGGCACACAACAATTAAAAACCATTCACCGGGTGGTCAAAAAAGGAGAAACTTTATCCGGTATTTTTACTGATGTCGGTTTATCTCAGGGTTTATTGCTGACAATTGCGCATTTCAATGAAGACAGCCGTTTACTAACGAAAGTGATGCCTGGAAATACCTTAACTTTTGAAATGAATCATGATGGTGAATTAGCCAGTCTGTCTTATCAGGTGTCGGAATTTAAAACCTTAATGGTGCATTACGACATGGGCCAAATATCCACCGAAATAGTTACTCAAGAACAACAGCTTCGCTTAGTCAGTACCCATGGTGTGATTAAGCACTCGGTATTTACGGCGGGTAAGAAGGCCGGATTAAGCGATAAAATGATTATGGATTTGGCCAATATTTTCAGCTGGGACATCGATTTTGTTTTAGAAATCAGGGCCGGTGACCAATTTAGCTTAATCTATGAAAAGGTTTATAAAGAAGGCGAGTTTTTAACCGATGGACGTATATTGGCTGCCAGTTTTACCAACCAAGATCGGCACTTTGAGGCCGTTTTATATGATGCCGGTGATAATCAGCCGCAGTACTATGCACCCAATGGCCGCAGCATGAAAAAAGCATTTTTAAGGGCGCCACTCAATTTTTCTTATATCAGCTCCAGTTTTAACCCAAAACGCTTACATCCGGTCACGAAACGGGTCAAAGCCCATCGGGGTATTGATTACAGTGCGCCCACGGGAACACCTGTGTATGCCGCTGGAGCAGGTAAAGTCATTCGATCAGCGTACAATAAATATAATGGCCACCATGTCTTTATTCAGCACCCCAACGGTATTGTGACTAAATATCTTCACTTCACCAAAAGAGCGGTCAAACAAGGTCAAAGAGTTAAGCAAAAACAAACCATTGGTTATGTGGGCGCCACCGGTTTGGCCACCGGGCCGCACTTACATTACGAATTTATTTACAATGGCGTACATCGTAACCCAAGAACAGTTGATTTACCGAAAGCTGAGCCATTACCCAAAAATAAAATGGCTGGCTTTCAACAATATGCCAGCCCAATTCTGGGGCAATTGCATAACATTAAAGATGGTTTAATCGCCCAAATAGAGTGAAAACAATAGGCGTTATGTCCGGCACGTCAGCCGATGGAATTGATGTCGTCTTAATTGAAGATAAGCCCTTAACATTTCTTGCCAGTGGTTTTTTTGTTTTTGATCAACAGCTGAAATCTCGGGTATTGTCTGTTATCCAAAATAAACCGATAACAGCCTGTGATATGGCACGTTTAGATGCCGACTTAGGTCAAGCATACAGTGATGCCATCAACCAGTTTATTAAACAAAATCAAATTGATACAGCTGATATTGAAGCCATTGGCTTACATGGTCAAACAGTTGCCCATTTACCTGATTATACTTCACCCAATAGCTGGCAATTAGGTCACCCTGCATGGGTGGCTGCCCAAACTGGAATTCCGGTGATGAGTGATTTTAGGCGAGCCGATATGGCTTATGGGGGGCAGGGCGCTCCATTGGCACCGGCACTTCATCAAGTCTTATTTAAACAAGCTCATAAAACCATTGGGGTGCTGAATTTAGGCGGTATTGCTAACTTAACCCTTATTAATGAGCAGTTATCAGGCTTTGATGTGGGCCCGGCCAATTGTTTACTGGATGAATGGTGTTTTCGACACACTGAACAAGAATTCGACCACCATGGCCAATGGGGTCAAAGAGGGACAACGCATCAAGCTTTGCTCGAGTCGATGCTCGATGATGACTATTTTCATCAACCCGCACCGAAATCTACTGGTCGAGAATACTTTAATCAGCAGTGGTTAGCATCTTATCTTAACGATGATCCGATTGCAGCGGTCGATGTGCAGCGAACACTTATTGAATTGGTCGTACAATCTGTGCAGCGTGCCGTATTTGACAGCCAACAGACTTTAAATCAACTGATTGTGGTCGGTGGAGGCGTCCATAATCAATTTATGATGAGTTGTTTACAGGACACCATGTATTGTCAGGTTGTGAGCAGTGATTATTACGGCATTGCTCCGGATGATATTGAAGCGATACTAATGGCTTGGTTAGCAGCTCGTCATTGCCGTAATGAAAAAACTGATTTAAGTTCAGTGACCGGCTGTCGAAAATCACATGTATATGGGGTGCGATATGGAATTAGTCCAAAACCACAAGAATCGCTGTGATATTATCAGAACCACCATTTTCGAGGGCTTGAATCATAAGTTGATCACATATTTCTTTTGGCTCTATAGTCTGACTAAGTGTTTTTTCAATTTCAGTATCTTCAACTTCTTCCGTCAAACCATCGCTACAGATAAGAAATTTATCTCCGGGCTGCCAGTTGTCCGTAACTTCATCGATACTTAACTCACTGTTATCGGTAACTCCCAAAGCTTGGGTCACCACATTTCGATGCGGGTGACTGCGCGCTTGCTCACTGGTAATTAGTTTTTGGTCCACCAGTTCCTGTACATAAGAGTGGTCCGAACTGATGGCGGTCAAATGGCCATCACGCCAACGATAAATCCTTGAATCTCCGACCCAGGCACAGTGACATTGCTGACCGTCAAATTGAACAATTGCCACTGTGGTACCCATCGGCAATTGACTTTGCTTTTCTAAGGAACAGGCGATAATGGCATCATTGGCCTCATAAATGGTTTTAACCAGGTTTTTATCCTTAATCAAACCACCCATAATGAAATCTCGCGCGATGGCGCTAGCGATTTCACCATGATCATGACCCCCCATGCCATCAGCCACTAAAAAAACATGATGTGTGGCATCAATACCAAAGGTGTCTTCATTGTGGCTACGTTTAATGCCTTCATGGCTGTTATGAGCCAACTGATAATTCATAAATTTTTAGGTAATGGATTATTTTTTATTGTCTTAAAGTTATATTATGACACTTTATTAAACACATCAGTTCAAAACTCGAACCCTTTACTATGAACGAAACTGTGTTATGTCTCACAAAAAAACTTTCTCTTCGATAAGTATAACGAAAAAGAGGCGCAAATCCCGTCAATTATTTTTATCTTTTTGTTGTTGCCAGGCCATTAATTTTCGAAAAATCATTATATTTTCAACATAAGTTCGGGCTGTCTTACCATCGGAACTGCCATGTTTTAAAGTATGCGCCACTTCAGGGTTGTTCAATTGAGGTAAGTAATTTTTTACATCTGACCACAAATCAGGGTTTTTGCCATGGCGCTGGGTTAAGATTCGTGCATCTTCCAGATGGCCATAGCCCATGTTATAAGCCGCTAAAGCCAATTTGGTGCGATCTTTATCTCGAATTCTTTCAGGTAATCTGTCTTTCATTTTTCTAAAATATTTGATGCCGCCTTGTAAGCTTTCAATTGGGTCGGTACGATCATTTACACCCATTTCTTTGGCTGTGAATCGAGTTAACATCATCAGTCCTTTGACACCAGTGATTGATGTGGCACCAACATCCCAATGAGATTCCTGATAACTAATTGCCGCCAATAACATTGGATCAAAATCCTTGGCTTCTGCCACCGCGTAAATCCATTTTTTTACATTGGGCCATTCTGTTTGTAATTTATTGAAAAATGTCACCGTGTTAGCGGTGTCGATATCCGGAATATAGCTTAATAAATTCTTTTTAAAGGTCTCAAATTGACCACTTTGCTCGCTCTGAATGATAAATTGATTGAGTTTTTGTAACAACTTATCGGCCTGATTGAAGCGCAACATCAATGCCACTTTTTGATTGTTAGAGACTTGTACAGGGGTGTACAAACCCGGTATGAAATTCTGATAAATATTTATTATTTCACTGTCACCTAGGGTGAAGTCTATGTTTTTTGAGTTAACGTCACGAATCAAATCAAACAAAGAGTGATCATCACTGATGGTAATATTTTGTTGTTGCTGGTCACTAAACTCAGGTAAAAAATTCAAATAACTGCTGCCCTTTAAGAGATAACCTTTGGCATCAGATAGTTCAGATAATTGCTCAATATTTCGATAGCCATAATGAGTCACTAAAGACACAGAAGTATTATTAATTGGCTGAGTGAACTTGTAGTGCTGTAACCGTTGTTTGGTAATGGTTAAGTGACCACCGGCCACATCAACCTGACCAACCTTCAAATCATCAAATAATTGGCCATTATTGTCATAAACAACAACATCAAGCTTAAGCTCATTAGCAGCGCAAAATGCCGCCAATATCTGATACTCGTATCCGGCCAGGGATTGGCTGTCTTTAAAATAAGATAACAGTGAGGTTTGGGTGCCATAACGCAAGTAACCCCGTGCTTGAATATAGTCCCATTGACTAAAGTGCTGCCATGGACTGGTCACAAACCACCAGATAACAGGAATCCATAATAGTTGAATGTACTTTTGTCGGGGTATGATGGTTATTGTTATGACCTAAATTGTCGAATCATGAATCATAAAACCACGATAGTCAAAAAAAGTCAATAATAAGCACAAGGCAAAAAAGCGGGTGAAAAGTTATTTCATCCCTGTGAATTGTTTATAATGTAATCATTTAAACATGGAGAATACAGTGAGTTTAGTGAGTACCCCGATATCTGTCGGCGAATTGTTAGATAAAGTGACGATTTTGGAAATTAAGCAAGAAAAAATATCCGATCCTGAAAAATTAAAAAATGTGCAACACGAACTGTCTTTGTTGGAAACTATTTGTGAACAAGAAGCGTTGTTGAGCCCTGATGTTTTGAAAAAAAAGCAAGCACTGAAAACTGTTAATTTACGATTATGGGCGATTGAAGACGATATTCGGATTAAAGAAAAAAAATCTGAATTTGACGATGAATTTATTCAACTAGCACGCAGCGTCTATTTTGAAAATGATGACCGGGCTGACATAAAAAAACAAATTAATTTAATGACCGGCTCAGCCCTTATTGAAGAAAAATCCTATCAAGATTACCGCTAATGCGAAATAATAGGTCGCAGTGTCACTAATAACAAGCAATTTATTGCGATCAATTATATTAGTAATGCTAAGATGAGATGTCATAAAACCTATAGAATTACACAAGAGGACAGGACGTGAAAGGAACAGTGAAAAGAACAGAACAGGATATTATTGTTTTAGGACTAATAGGGATATACATCATCGCTGTTGGCCTTTTGGGTGTTTATCGGATGTGGCGCGAAGAGTATGCCATGATGATTTTAGACTGGTCATTGGTGGCAGCTTCTATTGTAATTTTTATTTATGGTTGGCGCAGCCACAATACCCGCCTGGCCAGCTATTATGTGTCAGTATTAGCTGTTATCGGGGTGGAGCTGACTGTGGCATTTAAAGGGATTAGTCAAATATTATGGGCTTACCCAGCGGTGGCACTGGTGTTTTACTTATTACCGCCGAAACATGCCATTGTTCTTTGGTCTATTGGTTTGGCGGTCTTGGCGTTTCAAATTATGGAAGCCAGTTTAATTGACATTGTATTAATTTCATCAACCCTAATAGTCACCAGCTCTTTTTGTGTATTATTTGCTTATAAAATGAAACACCAAAATGAAAATTTGAGGAAAATAGCCCGTCAGGATGTGATGACTAAAATTCACAATCGGCGGGCTTTTTATGAAGATTTAAAGAAATTAAAATCCTCCGGTGAATCAATGAACGCTATTTTTATTGATCTTGATAATTTCAAAAATGTGAATGATCGGTTAGGCCATGTGGAAGGGGATTTGGTCCTTCAATTAGCCACAGATATCATCAATAAACTACTCAAGTCTCATCAGCGGTTATACCGCATGGGTGGCGATGAATTTGTGGTTTTGACACAAAAAATGGATTGGCGAGATGTCTGTCACTTATCCCACAATGTTCATCAAAAATTTGCAAACAGTCCACTGGCAAAGAAACATGAACTCACCTTATCGATGGCAGTTGGCAGTCGCCAACAGGGTGAACCGTCGAGTCAATGGCTGAATCGTTTAGACAGTGCCTTATATGATGCTAAAAAGAAAGGTCGGAACCAGGTGGTGTTTTTAAGTGATTAGGCTATTTACAAAGCAGCAGTTAAGGAGGTGTCACAACAAAACTATTCACCAGTCAGACTATGATGTCTGAACAGGGCTCCATCCAAATTTATTACAGTGCCCAGGTTGACCGATTGGTTGATGCCCTAAATAACGACATCAACTCCCATTATGAAAAATATCCAAACCCGCTGAAACCACTTCATATCATTGTTCCCAACGGACATATTCAAAAATACCTGAATCGTCGTTTAACTGAAATTAATGGTATTACTGCCAATATAGAATTTCCGTTTTTGGAAAATGGGCTGTACCAGGCGTTAAATGACACGAATCGCCATAAACCACCCTCATTACTCACACTACAGGACATAGAATTGGCCATTTGGGGCTTTTTCTGTGATGCCGATAATCAAGATGATTCGGTTTTGTCGCCTTTGTATGATTATTTATTAAGCCAACAAAACCCGGTGTTGCTCAGTCAAAAACGATGGCAGCTGGCAGAACAGTTGGCGTTGTTGTTTATTGATTATGAATTGTCGCGACCGGATATGATTGCAGCTTGGTTAGCCGGTCGATTATTTTTCACACACAGTCAAAATGACCGATTAAAAAAGATTGAAGCTGCTCAGCGCGCTGTTTATCTGACAGTGTTTAAAAAGACAGAACAAGGCCTGACTTTACATGGTTTGTTGCAAGCCATTGAGCTCGAAAAACCACGACAATCTCAACCCTTATTTTTATTTGTGCCATCACGCCTCAGTCCCTTGCACCGGCACATTATTCTGTTGCTGGCACAACATTATCCGGTCCATATATATCACTTTAATGTCTGCCGTGAATTTTGGCAGGATTTGGAAACTGATGCCGAAATAAGTTGGCGTCAATCCATTCAACAGCTGGATTTACCCGCCACCGATGCCAATGGCCATGCCATTAAACATTCTGATCAACCATCAAATGAAGAATTGTTTTTCGATTTAGACGCCGGCATAGAGGCCTATGAAAATCCGTTATTAAAAGCCTGGGGTAAACCCGGCCGGGAAACCCTGCGGCTATTCAGTGACCTGGAGAATGATGCCATACATGCCGGTATCGGTTATCAAGATGACTTGCTAGGTGAACATAGCGAAGAAATAGAATCGCCGACATGTACCTTACAGGCCTTACAGCACAGCGTATTAAACCGCATTCCGGGTGATGAACCGCAGCATAATCTAAAAACCACTGTGCAACTGGCGGCTGCACCCTCGATAGAAGTTGAAGTGAGCCAGGTTTATAACAGTATCCTCTATGAACTGAAACAAGACCCGTCTCTACAATTAACCGATATCGCGGTACTGGTGACCGATATGTCAGCTTATCGCTATGTGATTGAACAGGTGTTTGATCGCTTAAATCGTCATGTGGTTAGCCCTTTGCGTTATAGTATCAGCGATTCCAATGCCGGTGAAGAAAGTTTATATGCACGCGCAGTCAGTCAGCTGTTGATGATTATAGAGACCGACTTTATCCGTGATGAGGTGTTCGCATTTTTGGCCAATCCTTGTGTCATGACAGCCCTTGATAGTCATTCAGGAGAAATCGATGCCTGGCTGCAAACCGCCGTTGACTTAGGCATTTATCGTGGATTTCAGCAACTCTATGCGTCGCCCAATTCAGAAACAAGCCGTCTTTATACCTGGCAACAAGGCCTACAGCGTTTACATCGCTCACTGGCACAATCCAATGCCGACAGGAGTTCATTAAACAACCATGAAATAGGGCGCTTGTCGGTGGTCATGACACGCTTGAACAGCTATAAATCCATCCTTAATCAGCCATTAAGCGGCCGTCAATGGCAACTCACCTTACAAAATATATTCGATTCATTTATCGCCATTCCGGCAGATTATCAACAAGAAGAATCGGTTGCACTGACCTTAAGTCGGGATTTACAGCAATTGGCGGACCAGCAACCGGACCTCAAACTTGGCTATCATGATATTAAGCAGTACCTCCTATCACGACTGATTAATATGGATGCCGGACGGGGACGTTATTTATCGGGCGGGGTGGTCTGTGCCGCGTTACAACCGATGCGACCGGTACCATTTAAGCTCACCTATGTGTTGGGCTTGGGCGAATCCAAATTTCCGGGTCAAATTCGGCACAATACCCTGGATTTAGCGTCGTATTCACGTCGTATCGGTGATATTAATCAAGTTGAGAACAATAAATATCTGTTTTTAGAAACGCTGATGAGTAGCCAATATAAATTGTTTTTGTCCTATATTGCCCGCGATGAAAAAACAGGTGACTCCCTGGCACCGAGTGTAGTGGTCAATGATGTCATCGACTGGTTTAATCAACATGACAGCACGTATTTGCCCATCATTAATTTACCCTTATCACTGGCGGACAATTTTAAATTGCAAGCGCAGCTTGATAATCCATCCTTACTTCAAAACCACAGCATCAGCGATTATCTCCTGTATCGCCATCAATTGACCCCAGACATCACATGGTCTGAAGAAGACCTGTCAACGATGACCGCCGAGCAGCGGACTGAGATTAATCGATTTGCAGCACCATATGATGATCATTTCAAGCAATCGAATCAACAGGAAGATTCTTCTGAGTCGATGATTGATTTAACACTATCAGAATTAAATGCCTATCTGATTAATCCCACAGAAGCGATTTTTGCTCAGCAGGGCGGCGTGTTAACGCGCATTGAAGACACTGAATTGCTCAGTGATGAGCCGTTACGTATCCATCCTTTAGATAAACACCAGATTTTAAATCAAGCGGTGGCCACTGATTTACAACTAAACGCAGACCAGGCAGCTATCAACCCTGATTTGGGGTCAATTTTAGATCAGCAATACCATCACTATTTACAGCAAAGTCGAGTGCCTATTGCATTGTTTGCGTCCATTGAACCGCTTAAAGAGTTACAAGATAACGAGGATTATCAATCACTTAAAAGTGAGATTGAAAGTAATCAGTTATTACCCTTAGAGGGGGATTTGGTCATCGGCTCAGCTTACAGCCAAGCCACCGTAGTACAACAATTACCGGCTGTTTGTTTAGGTGAAATTAAAGGACAACAATGTCAATTATCGGCATCAATCGCTCACCTGATGGAAAATAATCAGCAACAAATCGCCGCACAAGTGATTATTCGTGCCGGTAAGCATGATAAAGATAAAGAGTATGAGTTATTGTCCAGAGCCTTTTTAGACTGGTGTTTACTGTTGATACATGATGAGGTGTCCGTGGCTGAAAACCATCAGGTTTGGCTTATTTTTCAGGATAGAGTCATCACCCAAAGCTTCCGCCGGGATTTAATCGATAAAAAAATAATAAACAATTATTTAAAGCATCTGTGTCATCACTTTATGGCCGCCAATAACGATTATCTACCGTTAGCTTTACACCAAGTTCTCAGCTTTAAATACACCAAAAAAGACAACGATCAACCTATTAAAGTGAACCCTTTTAATTTCCACATTTATTTCGCCTATCAGGATTTACCCGATCATTTACTGGATTCATTGCGATATAACTATCACCAGGCCTTGGCCTCTGCCGATGAAGTGAAGACAGCGTTCGGTGGTAATAAGTCACCGTCCTATAATGAAATAAAAAGCCTGTTGCATTACCCGCCGGCAGATGATGTCTTGGTTGACTACCAAAACCGGTTTATGTTGTTTTTTGCTGTGTTAGACGGCATTGATATCAGGAACACACCATGACTGATTCATTCCAGATAATTCATGGGGCCGAGGATATCGACTTAAACCGACATGCGGTGATTGAGGCTTCTGCCGGAACCGGTAAAACCTATACCATGGTGGCTTTGGTTATGCGCTTGATGGCTGACGAACAGGCCGGCTTACCCTTGGATAAAATCCTCATCACCACTTTTACCGATAATGCCGCCAACGAATTAAAAGACCGTATTCGAAAACAATTAAAACAGCAATTAAGCGAAGGTGGTTTGTCTGAAAAAATAAGCCAACGTTTTGAAAAGGGCTTGCAACAGATTGAATCGGCACCGATTCATACCATCCATGGTTTTTGTCAACGCATGACCCGAGAATTTGCCTTTGAATCAGGTCAAATTTTTGAGCAAGAATTGGTGTCCGGCGACCAGGTTTTAGAAGATTGTTTTAATGCTTATGTCAGAACCTGGCCGGCCGATAAAGAAATCAAAACTGAATTTAAGGCCTATTTAGCGGCAGATGCCAAAAACAGTTTAGCTAAATTAAAAACCACGGTTTTAACATTAGCGGGGCCAATAAAACCTGATTTTGATGTGATTTATCCCCAAGAGCCAAAGCCGTTAACTGATTTAGACGGGTTTACGCTTATCGCAGGAATGGATACCTTAAAAGAGCAATTTATGCAGTTGTACACCAATAAGGGTGGAGCCATCAACAAAGCCATTTCGGATAATTGGAACGATCGTGTCGAACCTTTATTGTCTCAATTAACAGACCAAAACAGTAATCACCAGGCAAAAGTTGCTGGCTTGAAACAAGTAATTGATACCATGGGAGATAATGACTGTTTTACACACTTTTTCAAAGGTGCCCCCAAAGCCTTTAAAGATGGACAATGGGCTCACAATCAAGAAAAATTCCCCATCATATGCCGACAATTAGAAACTGTTTTTGAGCTGATTAATCAGCTTAAAACACAGCGCTTCTTCCACCAAACGGCGATTATCAAGCGCTGTTTAGACCATTTAAACACGGCGGTTTCGGCTTATTTATCTGAACAAGGTCAGGTCACCTACGATCGAATTATTCGCCAGCTATATGAAATTTTACAACGCGAAAAACGCGTTAACACCAGCACATTGAGCGATGCCATTGGTGATCAGTTTTCAGTGGCCATGATCGATGAATTTCAGGACACCGATCCTTATCAATGGCAGATTTTCAAATGGCTGTTTTTATCGACCGACAACAGTCCACACCGATTATGGGTGATTGGTGACCCAAAACAGTCTATCTATGGTTTTCGGGGTGCGGATGTCAACACCTATTATCACGCCCGCTCAAATCTGCAGGCCGCGGGTGCCCAAAGTTATCGCTTAAACACCAACTACCGCAGTATTGAGTCGCTGATTTCGACCTTTAATCACTTCTTTGCGGCACAACAAGCCGCAGACAGCCCGGGTTACTGGTACCCGAAAGACAGCATTGAAGTGGCGGCCGCGGATCGGCAAAACAATCCTAATTTACCCCGGTTGCAACAGGATAATTCCGGCTTATCGGCGTTTAATTTTATTCCGTTAGATGCCGATAATAATGCCGATTTACGACGCCTTGAACTGGCTGAGTTGATTGCCGATATCATTAAAACACGCTTAATCGGTCGCATAGAGTTTACATCTGACAATAAATCTAAAGTCCTGAATTACGACGATATTTGCATCTTAGTTCGCGCCCACAACGACAGTGATGTCATTAAAAAAATCTGCCAGGATCAGCACATACCCGTCAGCCTGCAGAAAAGCAAAGGCCTGTATCTGCAACCGGAAGCGATTCAATATGAGGTTATTCTCAGTGCCTTACATCAACCCCATGATAAGGCCCGGGTACACAATGCTTTAAGCACCTTGTTTTTTGATCAGGCTTACAGTCAATCACAGTTATTATCAGAGCAGCAACAGCGGGCTCTGAATCAGCAGTGGCTACAATTATTAAACTGGGCCAAAACGGCTGATTGGGTGGCCTTGTTTGATTGGTTAGTGGATGGCAGTGGTGCGCGTTTTCGCGCCGAAAAATCCAATAACAGGCGGCAATTGGCCAACCTTCAAAAGATTGCCAATACCTTATGTCGTTATGCCATTCAACATAATGCCAGCCGAGCGGAACTGCTACGCTACTATAAAAAATTGCGATTAACCGCCGCCGAACAGGAACAGGATGATCAAAATCAGGACACCGATCAACAAGCCGTTAAAGTGATGACACAACATGGTGCCAAGGGCTTGGAGTTTCCGGTGGTTTTTATCTTTGACAGTTTAACCAATGGATCTGACAGGGATGCCTTTCATAAGTTTTACAGTGAATCTGAACAAGCCACTGTTTACGACATCAGTAAACAATCCAAAGCATTACAGAAAGCGACCAAGCACAAAGAGTTTAAGCAATTGTATTATGTGGCCATCACCCGAGCCGTCTATAAGGTTTTCGCTCCGTATCTGCCAGCAGACAGTAAAAGCCTATCACATGATTATCGTCACCTCATCATTGATAATATCAATCGTTGTGCAGAAAAATTTGCCAATCAGAATTGCTGTCCCATAAGCACCGCATCGGCGCAACCGCCGGGACCATTTTTATCTGAGCCGAAAGAACCGGTTGTATCACTGACAGCCTTTTCACAAGGACCAACACAACTGTCAAAGCGCAGTCAATTTATTCACTCGTTTTCCTCGTTGAGTCAATACCTTAGCAGCGACTCAAGCGACACCCAACAACGTCACTTTGGTGATGAATCAACCATCAGCGATGAGTTTTCGACCACTGAATTAGTGCAATCTGAAGTGCCCTTAATTCCCGGCGGTGTGACCACCGGGCATGTCCTGCATGGTGTCTTTGAAAACGTTGATTTCCATGCAGTAATGTCACACAACACATTAGCCGAATTATGGCAGGACAAAGCAATTATATCGGTGATTGATGAGCAAATGCACTTATTTAAGATGGCGAATCAGCCCATTCAGCCGATTAACTTGGATCGCACTGAAGCCAAAGATTATCAGCAACAACTGGCCGTCTGGGTCTGGCACACCCTAAAAAAACCGTTACCCCTATTGGCCGGACAAAGTCTGGGGATGATTGATGCTGCAGATCGCAGACACGAAATGGCCTTTCATTGGCAGCACCAGGGACAGACCTTAACCGGTTATATCGACTTGTTATTTCGCGTTGAGGACGGGCAGGGGGGACATGATTATTATATTTTGGACTGGAAAAGTAATCTGAATGCAGAGGGCTATGATCCGAAGGTATTGGCAGAAACGGTGATGAAACACCATCACTATGACCTGCAATATCAGATCTATGCAGCCGCGGTGTCGTGCTGGTTTCAACAACTGAAATTACCGAATGCCCGTCTGAAGGGGGCCATTTATGCCTTTTCCCGGGGTATTAACTGGCAATCGGATGATTTAATGGGTTTCTATTGCCATGAATTTAAGGATTTAGAACAGCAGAATAAACAGACCCAACAGCATATCGTCACGCTCACCGGAGCCAAACCATGAGCTTATTCGATATTAATAATTCATTTTTACAACAGTGCTTGCCGGGACTCGATGTTGATTATGCCTTGTTGAGCGAACAGCTCAATCTTGATTTAGCGCATCTGCAATTATTAAGCGATTGCTATCAATCCTGGCAACATTGCTCATTACCGGCTGAATTCTGGGTGTATGCTTTGCTGTTAGTGGATGAAATTAATCGTGGCTCATCCTGTCTTGATCGGTCATCGAAACGATTTCAGCGCCATCAACAACTGTTGAATTTAACAGACTGGTCAGATTTTGACATCGATTTGGGTTTATTGAAGCTGGCTGAACAAGCGGCTTTTGTGGATCACAATAACTGTTTATTTTTTGAAAAATACCACGTTGCTGAGCAACGATTGCAACAGCAGATTGGCTCATTAATTCATGACTATCAAGGTCAGCGTTATCAGCCAACTGAAATTAAACAGGC
>Ga0209344_10003979_pt1 | contig 14049 bp, 10 predicted proteins | sample Cruoilmetagenom6_FD_187293 | JGI IMG/M metagenome (GOLD analysis project Ga0209344, IMG submission 187293) | Oil polluted marine microbial communities from Coal Oil Point, Santa Barbara, California, USA - Santa Barbara Oil Seep Sample 6 (SPAdes)... | ecosystem: Environmental > Aquatic > Marine...
CACCCGACATGCTGCCCGGCGCGGTGCGCGCGCCCAATGCCGAAGCGCCCGCGATCCCCGACCTCATTGAAACCGTGCCGATCCGCCCGCCCGGCTTCTGCACCGGCTGTCCGGAACGTCCGATCTTTGCCGCGATGAAACTGACCGAGCAGGAGTTGGGCAAACACCAGATCACCGGCGACATCGGCTGCCATCTCTTTGGCGTCTTGCCGCCCTTCGAGATCGGCGGCTCGACCATGGGCTACGGCCTTGGCCCGGCCTCCAACGCGGCCTTTGACGGTGGCGGTGACAAGCGGGTGATCTCGATCCTGGGCGATGGTGGCTTCTGGCACAACGGTCTGTCGACCTCGATCGGCAACATGGTGTTCAACAAATCCGACAGCGTCGCGGTGATCGTCGACAACTACTATTCTGCCGCCACCGGCGGGCAGGATGTGATGTCCTCTCGAGCGCATAACGACACGAAATCGACGAACAACCCGATCTCCAAAGCGCTCAAGGGCGTGGGCGTCGAATGGGTGCGCCAGATTGATCGGACTTATGACGTGGGCAAGCTGCGCGAAGTGCTGCGCGAGGCGCTGACCACGGATTACAAAGGGCCGAAGGTCATCGTGGCGTCGTCGGAATGTATGCTGAATAAACAGCGGCGCGAAAAGCCTCTGCGCAACAAAGCCATTAAAGAAGGCCGCCGCATGGAGGTGCCGCGCTTTGGCGTCGATGCCGATGTCTGCACCGGCGATCACGCCTGCATCCGGCTCTCGGGCTGCCCGTCGCTCTCGCTCAAACGCCTCGACGATCCGCTGCGTGACGATCCGGTGGCGCATATCGACCAAACCTGCGTGGGCTGTGGCAACTGTGGCGAGGTCGCCGATACGGCGGTGCTCTGCCCGTCCTTCTATCAAGCCGATGTGGTGCATAACCCAACCCGTTTCGAGCGCTGGCGCGCCGATAAGACCGCGCAGATCATCCGCTGGCTGCAAGATCGGCGCGATGCCAAACGGCTGCGCAGCGAAGGAGTGACGACGTGAATATGGTGCTGCCGCAAAAGACCCCCGACGTGCGGGTCGAAAAGATCATCAAGCTTGCCGTCATGGCCGTGGGCGGGCAGGGCGGCGGTGTGCTGACCGGCTGGATCGAAGCCATGGCGCGGGCCGAGGGCTATGTCTGTCAGGCGACCTCGGTCGCGGGCGTGGCGCAGCGCACGGGGGCCACGATCTACTATGTCGAGATGGCCCCGAAAGGCGCGCTCGATCCGGTCTTTGCGCTGGCCCCGGCGGCGGGTGACGTCGATGTGCTGATTGCCGCCGAGATGATGGAAGTTGGCCGCGCGGTGATGCGCGGCTTTGTGACACCGGACCGGACGACGCTGATCGGCTCGACCCACCGCGCACTAGCGGTGAGCGAGAAAATGGCCCCAGGTGATGGGATTGCCGATGCGGATGAAGTCCGGGCTGCCGCCGAAATTGCGGCGCAAAACTTGATCCTTGAGGATATGGAAGGGCTGGCGGTCGGTGCGGGCTCGGTCATTTCGGCCTCGCTCTTTGGCGCGCTGGCAGGCTCGGGCGCGCTGCCGTTTCGCCGTGATGCCTATGAGGATGCGATCCGGGCGGGCGGCAAAGGGGTCGAGCCTTCGCTGCGCGCTTTTGCCGTGGGCTTTGACGCCGCACAGGGCCGGTTGCCGGACGCGCCCACCGTGGCTGCGGTCGAGGAAACCCCTTTCCGACTGGTTGGCCCCAAGGCGCTGCAATCGCGGTGGGACGCACTGGTCGCGCGCGCCGATGCGCTGCCCGAGCCGGTGCATGACATGGCGTTGGCCGGGCTGGCGAAGGTGGTGAACTTTCAGGACTGCGCTTATGGCGCGCTCTATCTCGATCGGCTCGATACCGTGCTGGCCCGCGACAGCGCCGTGCAGGAATGGCAGCTTTCGGCGGCGGCGGCAAAGTATATCGCGAACGCGATGGCCTATGACGATATCATCCGCGTGGCAGACCTTAAAACCCGCGCCCCGCGTTTCACTCATATTCGGCAGGAGATGCGGGCGGGGGATGCGAACCTGATGCAGTTGACCGAGTATTTCCACCCGCGTGCGGAAGAAATCGCGGGGCTGATGCCTGCAGAGCTTGGCGCGAAGGTAGAGGCCAGCGACAAATGGATGGCGCGGCTGAACCGCTGGTTCGACAAGGGGCGGCGGCTGCGCACAGACCGCCTGCCTGCATTCTTGATGCTGCATGTGTTGGGGGGGGTGAAGGGCTACCGGTTGAAAACGCACCGTCATGCGATTGAAGAGACGCATCTGGAAGACTGGCTGTCGCGTTGTCTAGCGGAGGTCGAAAACGACTATGCGCTTGCGGTGGAACTGGTGAAATGCAGGCGGCTGATTAAGGGCTATTCTGACACCCATGCGCGGGGTTTGGGCAAGTTTGACCGAGTGCTGGAAGCGGCCGAGATGCTGCGCGGGCGTGAAGATGCGGCAGCCTGGGTGGCGCGATTGCGCGAAGCTGCTTTGCAGGATGCGGAAGGCAAAGCGCTGGAGGGGGCGATTGCGACCGTTCGCTCCTTCGTGTGAGTGACAGAGGGCTATCACCTGCCTATAGGCTTGATTTCGGGCCTTATAGTTCCGCCTCCCACCGCCGTGACAGACGCATCGCCCCATTGATAATCCCGACCATCGAATAGGTCTGTGGAAAGTTTCCCCAGCCTTCGCCAGTGGCAAAAGCAGTGTCCTCGGACATGAGGCCAAGGTGGTTGCGCGCCTCGAGCAATTCTTCGAACAGCGCGCGCGCTTCCTCTTCCCGACCAATCCGCGCCAACGCATCGATCCGCCAAAAGGCACAGACGTTAAAGCCGACTTCGGGCACGCCGAAATCATCGGCTTCTTCGTAGCGCAGCATGAAGGGGCCACGGCCCAGCACGTCGGACAGGCGCTCAACTGTGGCGATGAAACGCGGGTCTTTAGGGGGCAGAAAACCGACTTCGCCCATCAGCAAGACGCTGGCGTCCAATGTCTTGCCTCCAAAGCTTTCGACGAAAGCCCCGCGCTCTTCGGACCATGCGTTGTCGAGAATTTTGTTTCGGATCACCTCGGCACGCTCGGCCCAATGGGCGGCCCGGTCGTCCAACCCGAGGTGTCTTGCAATCTTGGCCAAACGGTCACAGGCGGCCCAGCACATCAGCGACGACGACGTGTGTATCCGCGCCCGGCTGCGCAGTTCCCAGATCCCCGCATCGGGTTGGTCATGCAACTCCCAAGACAGTTCCCCCAATGGCTCAAGCCGTTCAAAGGCGGTGCGTCCGGTGTTCATTGGCAGACGGTGATCGAAAAACGCCGGGGCCGCGCCAAGAATGATGTTGCCATAGGTGTCGTGCTGAAAATGCTCATGCGCTTGATTGCCGATCCGCACCGGGCCCATGCCCCGGTAGCCCTGTAGGCTGGGCGATATTCGCTCGGTCAATTGGGTCTCCAGACCTAAGCCCAAGACCGGCTGGATATGCCCGCCTTCGGCATCGGCCACGGCGTTCATTAACCACTGGAAATAATGCTCCAAGGTTCGCGTGGCCGCGAGGCTGTTAAGCGCGCGCACGGTAAAGAAGGCGTCCCGCACCCAGCAATAGCGGTAATCCCAGTTGCGACCTGAATCCGGCGCTTCGGGGAGCGACGTGGTGATGGCGGCGATAACCCCGCCAGTCGGTTCATAGCTGCAAAGCTTCAATGTGATGGCGGAACGGATGACGGCTTCTTGCCATTCAAATGGGACGGCCAGACGCTGCGTCCAGCGTTGCCAATAGCGTAGGGTCTTTGTGCGAAAGGTGGCGCCGATCTGCTCCGGGCTGTCCGACAGGGTCTCATCCGGGCCGAGGATGAAAGTCATCTCACCTTCAAGGTTAATGAGCCGCGCGTCGAGCACATGGTCAATCGGCGCATCTGTGGTCAGGCGCATCCGCTGCTCTGGCCCGATGAAGCGCACATGGTTTGAGCCGCGTGTCAGGGTCGGCGCGACCTCTCCATAGTTAAAGCGGGGACGCAGACGAATGCGCACGCGCGGCGCGCCGTCGAGCCGGCGCAGCTGGCGAACCAACATCTGAGGCCGGAAGCTGCGGCCATAGGCGGTGAAGCGGGGGCAGAAGTCCATAATCTCGACCGCGCCCTTAGGGCTGCGCAGAACGGTGCGCAGGATGGCACTATTGGGCAGATAGTGCTGTTCGGTCTCGGTCAGGTCTTCAAGCTCGACGGCAAATGCGCCGTCACCTTCCTCCCCCGCGCCGTGCCCCATCAGGCTATGAAACACCGGATCGCCGTCGAACCGCGGCAGGCAGAACCAATTGATCGCGCCTTGACGGTCTACCAAAGCCGAAACCGCGCAATTGCCGATGACACCCAGATCCATATTGTCCTCTTTCAATTCTATGCTGACGCCCGTTACCAGATCAGCGCAATATCTCTTCCAGCCAATCGGCAAAATCAGCGACCCCGTCCAACCGATACATCGCCTGCGTCGTGCCTTCGCCTATTTTTATGCCGAACCCGCCTCTGGCTTGGGCCGCGCGAAAGCCGTCTTCATCGGTTACATCGTCACCCACCATGACCGGAATGCGGCCTACAAAGGTTGGTGATGCGGCGATTTTTTCCACCGCGCCACCCTTATCGACGCCGGTGAGCGCCACTTCGCTGACCATCTTGCCATGCAGCGCCCGAAGGCTGCTGTCATCCCGCGTCAGCGTGTCAACGAAAGCGCGGCAGGCATCAGCTTGCTCAGGGGTCTTGCGGTAGTGCAAAGCGATTGCGCCGGGTTTGCGCTCGGAGGTGACCTCATGCAGCACGGCGAATTCCTCGACCCGGTCGATGATGGCGTTCGGCACGCCCTCGGCGGCCGCGCGCGGATTGTCGCGGTCGTTGCCAAGGCGCAGTTCTAATCCGTGTGAGCCGGAAGCGGGCAAATGCAAAGCGCCCAAGATGCGGTCCACATCCGCCAAGGCCCGCCCCGACACAACACAAACAGCGCCATCGGTCGCGGCGACCAATCGCGTTAGCAAATGCCGGGTGCGGTCTGGCAGGCGCGCATCCTGCGGGTTGTCGACAATGGGCGCAAGCGTGCCATCAAGGTCGAGGAAAAACCCATGCGTCGCGGTATCGATCCGCGGCGGCAGATTGGTGTCATGTTTCGTATCGGGCATTTGTGTGTCGATCTTTGCGGTCATTGCGGGGCTGTGCAGGAACCTATGCGCCGTCGGGCCGAATTCAATGCAAAGCGCGCGCGTCTGCCTTTCGGGAACCCAATATGCCGCACGGCGTTGACCCTGCGTATCGCAAAGACAGGCCACGCCCTTGCCTGCCCGGGGATCGGTGCCAGTCCTTATGACCCTTCGGGAGCCGCCATGAATGCACCTGCATCGCTGAGATATTACCCAGACAGCGCCCCCGGCATATCGCGGCGACGCTGCGGTAAGGGGTTTTCGTTCTTCGCGCCTGACGGCAGCTGTATCAAGGACAAGCAAGAACGCGCGCGACTGGTCTCGCTTGCAGTGCCGCCGGCCTATGAAAAGGTGTGGATCACGCCTCATGAGAACGGCCATCTTCTGGCGACGGGGTTCGATGCAAAAGGGCGCAAGCAGTACCGCTACCATCCGCTTTGGGCCGAGGCACAGGCAGAGGAGAAATACGCAGCACTGGCCGAGTTTGGCGAAACGCTCCCGCGCCTGCGCCGCCGCGTGCGGCGCGATTTGAAAAGTGAGTTGGGCGCGCAGGACTTTGCCCTCGCGGCAGCGGTGTCGATGATCGACAGGCTGTCATTGCGGGTGGGCAATCAGGTCTATGCAAAAACCAACAGCACCTATGGAACGCTCACCCTCAAGCGCAAGCACCTGCGCCTGCGTGACGGCAAGCTGCAAGCGACCTTTACCGCCAAAGGCGGCAAGCGGGTGCGGCGCCAGATCGCCAACCGCACTTTGATGCGGGCGCTAGAAAAAATTCGCGATTTGCCGGGGGCGGAACTGCTGACCTGGTTAGACGACGACGGGAATCCGCGCAGCCTGACGTCGAGCGTCCTCAACGACTACATCGCCGAAGCCACGGGCACGGAGGGGTTCTCGGCCAAGACTTTCCGCACTTGGGCCGGAACGCTGGCGGCCTTTGAAGTGGCGTTGGACGAGGAAAATCCGACAATCAAGGCGATGTCAGAAGCCGCTGCAAAACGGTTGCACAACACGCCGACCATCGCACGCAACAGCTATATTCACCCACAGGTGATCGACCTCTGCGAAACAGCGCGGCCGCTGCCCAAAGCGCGCGACATAGATGAAATGACACAGGCAGAAGCTCAGTTACTGACGTTTCTGCAAAAAGGCGGTTGACCCTTTTGACTGAACTTTATCGGCGTTCAAACATTGATTGGTTAAAGAATTTTGGCAGTCCTAAAAGGACAAAAGGAGCATACCCGTGCCCGACAAAGACGCACCGACCCTGACCGGGGTCTTGGACCAGATGGCCCGTCTCTCCGGCGGGGAGGACCGACAGATCACGGTGGAAGAAATTATCGACTGTCTCGGCAAACATTCTTTCGCCTCAACGATCCTCGCCTTTTCTCTGATCTCGACCTCCCCGGCCAGCGGCATACCGGGAGTTACGGCTTTTGTGGCGTTGGTGGTGATGTTTCTGGTGGTGCAGATGATTGTTGGCCGGGACAGCCTGTGGTTGCCGGGGTTCATCATGCGCCGCGATATTGCGGCGACAAAACTGCGTGAAGGGGTATCGTGGTTGCGCAAACCTGTAGGATTCGTGGATCGGTTTTTGCACGAGCGCAGCACCTACCTGTTGCATCGGCCTTGGGTCTATTTGCCGCTGTTCATGGTACTGGCACTGACGTTTTTCATGCCCTTTATGGAGGTCATTCCAACGTCGGGCTCAATCGCGTCCGCGATGATCGCAATCTTTGCAGCGGGCTACCTGATGCGGGACGGGCGGGTTGTAATCCTATCGATGGTCCTCATGTCCTTGCTGCCGATTGGCGTTGCTTGGTTTATGATGGGGCGCTGAGGGGAAAGCTTGTAGAAGGGCCGAGTGCTGCTTAAATTTATAGACAGTGACAGCGTGACGAGTGGAACCTTACGGCGACTTGTCCATTGTTCCAGTGACGGGGTGACACACGCGAACTTTCGGTTGCAAAGCCGTGTGGATGCCCCGTGCAGGACTTCCTGAGGCGGTATAATGGCTGGAAAATTAATTGTAGTTTCAAACCGTATTCCTTCGGAAGCCGCCCCTTCGGGTGGTTTGGTCTTTGCCCTTCACGAAACGCTATTAAAAACGGGTGGCGTGTGGATCGGGTCGAACCCTGATCTGTCCGAGCACCCTTCGGAAAGTCTGAGCACATATGGCGATCAAAGCGCCTATACGCGGCTCAGCTTTTCAATGACCCAGGCGGATTACGATAACTTTTATCTCGGTTTTTCCAACTCTGTGCTTTGGCCCGTCTGCCACCGTCGCGGGGATTTAGTGCAGTTGGACCGGGGGTTTGAAAAAGGCTATGTCGAGGTCAACGCCCGCCTTGCATGGCAGATTATCAAAATTGCTGCGCCGGATGACATGATTTGGGTGCATGACTATCATTTCTTCCCGCTGGCCTCAGAACTGCGCAAACTGGGGTTTTCCGGCAAGATTGGTTTCTTTTTGCATATTCCGTTCCCTGCCTTGGGCGATATGGGGGCGTTGCCGCGCGCGGCGAACCTGCCGCATTGGTTGGCTGACTATGATCTCGTTGGCCTGCAAACGCGGGCAGATGTCGCACGGTGTCTTGAAATGTTTCGCGCCGAAAGCAATGCGGAATTCATGATGGACGGCACCGTAAAATGCGGATCGCGTACCGTGGCGGTGCAGTCCTTTCCCATCGGCATCGATGTTGAGACCTTTGTAAACGCCGCTCAGGAAAGGACCGCGCAGGATCGACTTGCGGACGACATGACGGGTGATCTGGTGATCGGGGTGGATCGGCTCGACTACTCCAAAGGGTTGCCCAACCGCTTCCGCGCGTTTGGGCGCTACCTTGAAACCCGCGTTGAGCGCGAGCGCCGTGTCAGCATGGTGCAGATCGCACCGCCGAGCCGTGAGGAGGTCACCGCTTACCGCGAGTTGCGCTATGAGCTGGAAGAGCTGGTGGGCCGGGTGAATGGTGAGCATGGCGAAATCGACTGGACGCCGCTGCGCTATATCCACCGGAATATTGACCGGGGGTTGCTTGCGCGGCTCTATCGCCGGGCGCGGGTGGGGATGGTCACGCCTTTCGCCGATGGGATGAACCTCGTGGCCAAGGAATATATCGCCGCGCAAGATCCCGAAGACCCCGGTGTGCTCGTCCTGTCGCATATGGCTGGCGCGGCGGAAGATTTGACCGATGCGCTGCTGGTGAACCCCTATGACATCGAAGACATGAGCGAAGCGTTGAAAACGGCCTTGGCGATGCCTCTGGATGAGCGCAAACAGCGTTACGCCAGTTGTATGAAGCAGGTGCGGGCAACCGATGTCAGCAACTGGAGCCGCAAATATGTCAGGGCGCTGAAGAACTGCCCTGCGACGCTGACGGTGAAAGCTTCGCCTCGGATCAAATCAGAAGCCTAGCTTTCGAATGTTCGGACTGGCCTAAAAGTTCAGACAGCGAAACCGCGACTGCTTCAAACATCCGGCGGGGCGAAAACCACTTCGGTATGCCAAGCGCGGCATTTTTCGCTGAGGCCGGGGGGCAGGGGCAGATCGGTAAAGAACATGTTCATCTCCCGCGCTGACGCAATGCGGGCCGGGGCGGAACGTTTGAACTTGGAGTGATCCGTGACCAGAAAAGTCTTGCGCGATTGCGCGATAATGCTCTGGCTCACGCCGACTTCTTCGATATCGAAATCGAGCAAGTCCCCGTCTGCATCCATCGCCGAACATCCGATCACCGCGATGTCGAATTTGAACTGGCGGATGGTTTCGATCGTCAAGTTCCCAACCAAGCCGCCATCAGCGCGCCGCAGGGCACCGCCGGTCAGCACGATGCGGCATTCGGGATTGTCCACCAAGATGTTGGCCACATTCATATTGTTGGTCACCACCATAAGGTCGCGGTGATGCAATAGCGCGCGGGCGACCGCCTCGGTGCTGGTCCCAATGTTTAGAAATAGCGAACAACCGTCGGGAATATGCGCAGCGCAGGCGCGGGCTATTTGGGTTTTGGCCTCTTCATTCAGGTTGCGCCGTTCGGCATAGCCGATGTTGCTGGCCCCCGAAGGCAAAACCGCCCCGCCGTGCACCCGCTCAAGCTTGCCACTGTCGGCAAGCTCGGTCAGGTCGCGGCGGATGGTCTGATGTGTAACGCCGAAATGTTCGGCCAGCCCGTCAACGGTGACCTTGCCCTCGCGCCGTGCAATTTCGAGAATATCGGGATGGCGGAATGTCTGTGAGATGATGTCGCTCCTGCCTGTCTTGGTGCTTTTTACCGTTGATCTAGCCGCTGGCGCAAGCCGTCGCGCGATCTCTTTTCCCCAAATATGTTCGATAATCGCCAAAACGAAAGAAAACGAAAATAAATCTTGTGCATTTAAGAGTCGTTTCGTAACACTGCGGTCAAAGAGACGCATTTGACCGCTGGGGAGGGCCGGATAATGCAGCAAATGCCCAAACAGCCACGTCCACAGGCGCAGGTCGATCTTTTCGTCATCGGCGGCGGGATCAACGGTGCGGGTATTGCGCGCGACGCGGCGGGGCGCGGCCTAAGCGTGACGCTGGCGGAAATGAACGATCTCGCCTCGGCGACATCCTCTGCGTCGACAAAATTATTCCACGGCGGCCTGCGTTATCTTGAGTATTTCGAAATCGGCCTTGTGCGCCACGCCCTTGCCGAACGTGAAGTGCTGCTCAAGGCGATGCCGCATATTTCCTGGCCCATGCGTTTCGTTCTGCCCTATCACCGCGATATGCGGTTTGAAGGGGACACGCCGACGTCAAAACTGCTTAAGGTTTTTATGCCTTGGTTGCGGGGGCGGCGTCCGGCGTGGCTGATCCGTTTGGGATTGTTTCTGTATGACCACCTTGGCGGGCGTGACATCTTGCCAGCCACACGCAGCCTGTCGTTGCAAGGCACTCCCGAAGGGGCGCCGCTTGAAGAGCGGTTTGAAAAGGCATTCGAATATTCCGACTGCTGGATCGAGGATTCGCGCCTTGTGGTCCTGAATGCGCGCGATGCTGCCCTGCGCGGCGCGCGGATAATGACCCAGACCAAAGTGCTCTCCGCCACGCGCGAGGCAGAGGGCTGGGCGGTAACTGTCGAACATGGCACGGGCGGGCACAAAGAGGTGATCCGCGCGAAAATGTTGGTCAATGCCGGGGGGCCGTGGGTCGGAGATATTATCCACAACACTGTGCGGCTGAACTCCTCCGAAGGGGTCCGGCTGGTGCGCGGCAGTCATATCGTGACCAAGCGGCTTTATGATCACGACAAATGCTACTTCTTCCAAGGCACCGATGGGCGGATCATCTTCACGATCCCCTATGAGCAGGATTTCACCCTGATCGGCACGACCGACGCGGACCATCCTGACCCCTCGGTAGCACCCGTCTGCACGCCTGAGGAACAAGACTATCTGATCAATTTCGTCAACGGCTACCTCAAGCAGGACATCAGCCGCGATGATATTGTTTGGACTTATTCCGGCGTGCGCCCGCTTTACGACGACGGCGCGAGCAGCGCCACGGCAGCTACGCGGGATTACACGCTCAAGGTGGACGAGACCGGCGGCGCGCCGATCCTCAACGTCTTTGGCGGCAAAATCACCACCTACCGCAAGCTGGCCGAAGATGCGCTGGCGCTGATCGCCCCGCATTTCGACGATCTGCCCGATAATTGGACTGCGGGCGTCCCCTTGCCGGGGGGCGATTTCCCAGTTGAGGGGGTGGCCCAGTTGATTGAAAGCCTCTTGGCAAATTACGAATTCTTGGATGAACGTTGGGCCACACGGTTGGTGCGAGCCTATGGAACGGACAGTCGTGCTCTTTTGGGCGTGGCCAGTGCTTTGACGGATCTGGGTGAGGGTTTTGGTGCTACACTCACGGCACGCGAAGTCGCGTGGCTGATGGACCGCGAATATGCCCGCACGGCGGAGGATGTAATCTGGCGTCGCAGCAAGCTGGGCCTGAGGATGGACAAGGCGCAGATCGCGCGTCTTGATGAATGGATGCAGGCGCGCGCGGCAAAACAAGCCGCCCCTGCCGCGGAATAAGGGGAGGGCGAACGTGAGTTTGATCCTGAAAAACGTGTCAAAGTCGGTGGCGGGCCAGACCCATATCCACCCGACCGACCTGACCTTGGAAAAAGGTACGATGAACGTGCTTCTGGGGCCGACCTCTTCGGGCAAGACCTCGTTGATGCGGCTGATGGCAGGGTTGGATGTTCCGAATACGGGACAGGTGATCTGGAACGGTGAGGACGTCACCGGAATGCGGGTCCAAGACCGCAAGGTGGCCATGGTCTACCAGCAGTTCATCAACTACCCCTCGATGAGCGTTTACGACAACATCGCCTCGCCGATGAAGCTGGTGGGCAAGTCGAAAGACGAGATCGACCGCGCCGTGCGCGAGACAGCCGAGTTGATGCAGCTGACCCCGATGCTGGAGCGCAAGCCGCTGGAACTCTCGGGCGGGCAGCAGCAGCGCTGCGCGCTGGCGCGGGCGCTGGTGAAAAACGCCGGGCTGGTGTTGCTGGACGAGCCTCTGGCCAACCTCGATTACAAGCTGCGCGAGGAATTGCGCGCCGAAATCCCGCGCATCTTTGAGCGCGCGGGGTCAATCTTTGTCTATGCTACAACCGAACCCGAAGAAGCGCTCTTGCTGGGCGGCAACACCGCGACGCTTTGGGAAGGCAAAGTCACCCAATTTGGCCCCACGCCGAGCGTCTACCGCCGACCTGAGAATGCCACAACCGCGCGGGTCTTTTCCGATCCGCCGATGAATTTCCTGAGCATGACCAAGGCGGGCAATACCCTGCGCTTCGACGGCGGTGAGATGCCCGTGCCTGCAGATATGGCTGGTCTCAAAGACGGCCAATACACTGCCGGTTTCCGCCCTAACCACCTGACGCTGAGCGCCCAGATCCCCACGGCCATCGGCTTTGACGCGGTCTTGACCGTGACCGAAATCACCGGTTCCGAGACCTTTGTCCACCTTGATTACCACGGCGCGAAATGGGTCGGTCTGGTGCATGGCATCCAGCACTTGAAGCCCGGCCAGCCGCTGCCGGTCTATCTCGATCCCGCGCATATCTACCTGTTTGACGCGCAGGGCGGGCTCGTCTCCGCCGCGCCCTATGCGGAGGCGGCATAATGGCCAAAATCACGCTTGATAACCTCGCCCATTCCTATCTGCCAAACCCGGCCCATGAGGATGACTACGCCCTGAAAGAGTTGAACCACGACTGGATCGACGGCGAAGCCTATGCACTGCTCGGCGCGTCAGGTTGTGGTAAATCAACGCTGCTCAACATCATTTCCGGCCTGTTGCAGCCCAGCCAGGGCCGCATCCTGTTCAATGACCGCGACGTGACACATGCGCCCACCGCCGAGCGCAACATTGCGCAGGTGTTCCAGTTCCCGGTGGTCTACGACACGATGACGGTGCGCGATAACCTTGCCTTTCCGCTGCGCAACCGCGGCGCGGACGCGGGCTATGTCGCGAGCCGCGTGCAACAGATCGCCCAGATGATCGGCATGGAAGACGCGTTGAACCGCAAGGCGCGGGGCCTCACGGCGGATGCCAAGCAAAAGATTTCGCTGGGCCGCGGTATGGTGCGCGAAGACGTGAACGCGCTCTTGTTCGACGAGCCGCTGACGGTGATCGACCCGCATATGAAGTGGGAATTGCGCACGCAGCTAAAGTCCCTGCACCACGAATTTGGCCACACGATGATCTATGTGACACATGACCAGACCGAGGCGCTGACCTTCGCGGATAAGGTGGTAGTGATGTATGATGGCCGCGTGGTGCAGATCGGCACGCCGCAGGAACTTTTCGAGCGGCCTGCGCATACTTTCGTGGGTTATTTCATCGGCTCACCGGGGATGAACCTGTTTGACGCCGAGATCAGCGGCAGCACGGCGCAGGTGGCGGGTACAAGCGTTGACCTCGGTGCAGGCTACGCGCCCAAGGGCGGCAAGACCCAGATTGGCGTGCGGCCCGAGTTTATCCGTCTGAATGGGACGGGCGACGGCCTGCCGGCCAAGGTCACGCGCGTCGAGGACGTGGGCCGCCACAAGATCATCCGGCTGGAAGTCGACGGCAAACCCGTCAGCGCCATTGCCGAAGAGGGCGCCTCGGTGCCCAGCGAAAACACCGCGATCCGTTTCGATCCGGCGGGCATCAATGTCTACGCCGACGATTGGCGCGTCCGCGCAGAGGGGGAAGCCGCATGAACAAGACCGTCAACCAAAAGGCATGGTTTCTGGTCCTGCCGGTTCTGATCCTCGTCGCCTTCTCCGCCGTGATCCCGCTGATGACCGTGGTGAACTACTCGGTGCAGGACACCTTTGGCCGCAACGAATTCTTCTGGGCCGGGCTCGAGTGGTTTTCCGACATGCTCGACAGCGACCGGATGTGGGACGCGCTTGGTCGGCAGTTGATCTTCTCGGGCGTCATTCTGGCGATCGAAATTCCGCTGGGCATCTTTGTAGCACTCAACATGCCGAAAAGCGGGTTCTGGGCCAGCTTCTGTCTGGTGCTGATGTCACTGCCCCTGCTGATCCCGTGGAACGTGGTCGGCACGATCTGGCAGATCTTTGGCCGCGTCGACATTGGCCTTCTGGGCTATGCGCTCGACAAGCTGGGCATCACCTATAACTACACCCAAGACATCACCGCCGCTTGGATCACCGTTGTGGTCATGGATGTCTGGCACTGGACGTCTCTGGTGGCACTGCTGGCCTATGCCGGTCTGCAATCGATTCCGGACGCCTATTACCAAGCTGCCAAGATCGACCAAGCCAGCCGATGGGCCGTCTTCCGCTACATCGAACTGCCGAAAATGGCAGGGGTACTGA
>Ga0209344_10003980_pt1 | contig 14046 bp, 9 predicted proteins | sample Cruoilmetagenom6_FD_187293 | JGI IMG/M metagenome (GOLD analysis project Ga0209344, IMG submission 187293) | Oil polluted marine microbial communities from Coal Oil Point, Santa Barbara, California, USA - Santa Barbara Oil Seep Sample 6 (SPAdes)... | ecosystem: Environmental > Aquatic > Marine >...
AAGTCACCAGAAAAAATAAACTGTGTGGTTTTGCCCCTAAGTCCATCGCTGCTTCTTCCAACGAGTCATCGAGTTGTGACAATCGAGACTGCACAATAACCGCAACATAAGCCATACAAAAAGTGGTATGGGCAATAATAACCGTTGTTATACCGCGCCCTGCCGGCCAGCCAATAAGTTTTTCCATTGAAACAAACAGCAGTAACAATGATAAACCGGTAATCACCTCTGGCATAATTAATGGCGCAGTTATCCAACCTGATACCACTATTTTCCCCGGGAACTTACCCATGCGACTTAACACATAGCCCGCTAACACACCTAAGATCACCGACAGTGTTGCTGTAATAAAAGCGACTTTCAAGCTCACCATAGCAGCATCGATAATTTGTTGGTTATTAAACAATTCAACATACCACTTAATAGACCAACCGCCCCAGACGGTAACAAGTTTTGATTTGTTAAAACTGTAAATAATCAGGGAAACAATCGGCGCATAGAGGAATAAGAAGCCAAATATCGCAGAAACCTTTAAAAACCTTGAATCTCTAGTCATTATTGCTTCTCCTCGTTTTTACCGGTACGTAAAAACATGATCGGTACCACTAAAATCACCAACATCACGGTTGCTACCGCCGATGCCATTGGCCAATCTCTATTTTGAAAGAACTCATCCCATAACACTCGGCCGATCATTAAGGTGTCAGACGCGCCTAACAACGCAGGAATAACAAATTCGCCCACCGCTGGAATAAACACTAACAAACAGCCGGAAAATATGCCGGGCATACACATAGGCAAAGTGACTAAAAAGAAGGCTTTAACCGGTGTAGCACCTAAGTCTTTTGCGGCTTCAATTAAACTACCGTCTAATTTCTCTAAAGTCGTGTAAAGCGGTAAAATCATAAAGGGTAAGTAGGTATAAACAATGCCAATATAGACGGCAAAATCGGTTTGTAACATCTGTATAGGCTGATCGATAAGTCCGATGGCTTGTAAGAACTCATTAACAATACCATTCTTTTTCAAGAAACCCATCCATGCATAAACTCTTAATAAAAATGACGTCCAAAATGGCAAAATTACTAAGGTTAATAGGATAGTACGAGTTGAGGACTTTTTACCCGCGATGTAATAGGCCATTGGAAAGCCAATTAACAAGGTAAAAAATGTCGAAATCGCCGCTATTTTTACTGAGCTTAAATAAGCGTCTAAATAGAAAGAGTCTTCCCAAAGGTACAGGTAATTGCCAAATTTCAGTTTTATTTCGGCAATGGCATTGTCCGCATCCCAGATAAATAAATCTGTATATGGTGGTACGGCAATAGCCGGCTCAGCTAACGATATTTTAAACACCACTAAAAATGGAATAAAGAAAAATATAGCTAACCAAAGTGATGGAATGGAGATAACGGAAAGTCGTCCCCAACGAACTTTTCTAAGTAAGTCAAATTTGGTCCGTATGGTATCAAATTGACCTAGCCAAAGGGTGCCGGTTGTTTTACTCATGAGATTAGTACCACGCTACTGTCATTATCCCAAGATAGATATATCATGTCGTCCCAGGTTAACGGGTTTTGATTTTCTCGTACTAAATTGGGCAGAGTCACACGGACAATTTTGCCGCTTTCAAGCTTAACTCTGAAGATTGAAAGATTGCCCATATAAGCTATATCGATAATTTTACCGTATAAACAGTTGTATTCTGTGTCCGGCTTTTTACGTGACACTCTGATTTTCTCTGGACGAATAGCCACGGCAACTTTTTGATTTGGCGCACAGTTAATACTGTGGTTAACAAACAGCTTGCTGCCGGCTTCTTTTGAGTCAATTTTGACAAAGTCCGCTTGATCTTCGAATACGCGACCTTCAAAAATATTAATGCTACCAACAAATTCAGCAACAAAGCGGCTACGCGGATACTCGTAAACATCGCGTGGCTCATCCACTTGGGTAATGACGCCATTGCCCATAACACCAATACGAGTTGCTAAGGTCATGGCTTCTTCTTGATCGTGTGTTACCACCACAAACGTCACGCCTAGCTTGTCTTGAATATTCACTAATTCAAACTGAGTTTCTTCTCGTAATTTCTTATCTAACGCGCCTAATGGCTCATCAAGTAATAACAGTTTTGGTCGCTTAATCAAAGCGCGCGCTAAGGCAACACGTTGGCGTTGCCCCCCTGATAACTGCGCTGGCTTGCGGTCAGCAAATTCTTCAATTTGCATCATTTTTAACATTTCATTGACGCGCTGGGTAATTTCTTTTTTCGCTACCTTGTCACGCTTTAGACCAAAAGCAATATTTTTAAATACCGACATATGTGGGAATAAGGCATAAGATTGAAACATCATGTTGATCGGGCGATCCCAAGGATCAATGTTAGCCATATCAACACCGTCAATGATAATTTGTCCGCTAGTGGGGGTTTCAAAACCTGCTAACATTCTCAATAAAGTACTCTTCCCCGAGCCTGAACCGCCTAATAAACAGAACAATTCATTTTCAAAAATATCCAGAGATACGTTATCGACCGCGGTAAATTCTCCGAACTTTTTCGTTATATTTTTTATTTGGATAAAAGGCTTAGCTCCATCCTGTTTCCAAAGAGGAATTTTGCTTTCTTGAGTCATCTGAGTTTCCTAATGCAGTATCTGGCAGGCTGTAGATATTCTATAAATAATTATTATAAAAAAGGGCAAATTAATGCCCTTTCAAGATTGCTTAACTATCGGCCAGTTTTAATCGTTGTCCAGGCACGAGTTAGTTTACGATCGTAACGAGGCGTGTGAGCCTGTTGGGTAAATAGCTTCGCCTTGGTAACACCTGTTGGGTAAATACCCGGGTTAGACTTGATGTCGTCATTAATAAATTCATCCGCAGCGGTATTGGCTACAGCATAGTAAACATAGTTGGCAATACTTGCGCCTGTTTTAGCTGACAAAATAAAGTTCACAAATTGATATGCTTCTTCTTTATGTGGCGCATCGCTAGGAATCGCCATCATATCGAACCAAGCAATCGTGCCTTCTTTAGGAATAATATACTCAACTTTGACGCCTTGACCTGCTTCATCTGCACGACTTTTAGCTTGCAACATATCACCGTTATAGCCGATAGCCACACAAATATCACCATTGGCTAAATCAGCAATCAAACGACCTGAGTTAAAGTATTTATAATGAGGACGCGCAGCTTGTAACATCTCGGTGGCGCTTTTAAGGTCTTTGCCGTCTTCTGAGTTAGGATCTAAACCGGCATAATTTAACGCAATGGCCATCACTTCAGCGGGCGAATCTAACATGCCGATACCACAATCTGCCAACTTCGCTGCCACTTCTGGATTAAACACTAAATCTAAGCTATTTAAGTCAACATCGCCTAAACGTTTTTTCACCATTTCTTGGTTTATACCAAGACCAATGGTGCCCCAAGTATAAGGCACGCCATGCTTGTTATCAGGATCATGTAGCGCCATTTTGGCTGCCATATCTGGGTCGATATTGCGATAATTTGATAATTTGCTTTTATCAATTGTGCTATAGATACCCGCTTTAGCTTGGCGCTCTAAAAATGAGCCCGTTGGCACAACAACGTCGTAGCCAGAGCCACCCGACATCAATTTAGCTTCTAGAATTTCATTAGAGTCGTAAACATCATAATTGACTTTAATACCGGTTTGCTTTTCAAATATCTCAACCGCTGCAGGATCAATATAATCAGACCAGTTATAAACATTGACTACTTTCTCTGCCGCAAACGCCGTCATTGATGTCAACAATGCGCTAGCTAGTGTAATACTCTTCACTTTCATTTTTACTTTCCCCATCTATCAAATTTATTTAATTTTTTATAATTCTAAAAACGGAGAATTTACTTAACACGACAAAGGCAAATACACACTTTAGCCGCAAAAACGTTAAATATTTCACTCGGTTTCATCTCTATGTAATCACAGTAAATCAAAACATTCAAGCCTTTTAAAGGCTATAAGTTAGAAATTTTGTAAAATATTTAACACAATTCTATCGTTTTTAGTGGTTTTTATGAAAATTCAGTTTTACAAAAAAATTACCCGCAATAATACCGCACTAACTGCACTTAATTAGCTTGGGCAATTTTGCCTTTACCGACTAGTTGCTTTGGTCTCCAAGAAGTCCTCAAAGCCATATTGACCCCATTCTCGGCCATTGCCTGATTGTTTATAGCCACCAAAAGGTGAAGTGTAATGATGTGGTGCCCAATTAATCCTCACCATGCCAGCTCTTAAGCGCTTTGCTACCCGATTAGCGCGTTCCTCGTCTTGAGTATTCACATAAGCGGCTAAACCGTAAAGGGAGTCATTCGCTATCGTTATTGCGTCTTGTTCATCTTTAAATGGAATGATAACGAGCACAGGTCCAAAAACTTCTTCTTGGGCGATGTTCATACTATTATTGACGTTAGCGAAAACCGTTGGCTTAGTGAAATGGCCAATTTCAAGACCTTCCGGTTTACCAACACCACCAGCAACACAGGTCGCACCTTCATCAATCGCCTGTTGGATCATAGTTTGAACTTTTACAAAATGCGCTTTACTGACTAAGGGCCCAATATGGTCACCGTGTTTTTCAGCACTAGCGACTTTAGTGTCATTTGCCGCACGTGTCGCTATGGTAACCGCTTGCTCATACACTGAGGCTTGCACTAAGAGTCGGGTCGGTGCATTACATGATTGACCAGTATTTTCCATACAGGCCTGTACGCTTCTCGTGACAACTGCGTCTAAGTCCACATCGTCAAAAACAATGTTCGGCGACTTGCCGCCCAACTCTAGCGCCACACGTTTAACGGTATCTGCCGCGGCTTTCGAGATTAACGCCCCTGCTCTTGTTGAACCGGTAAATGACAGCATATCAATATCTTTGTGGCCAGAAATAGCGGCACCAACACCTGGGCCATCACCGTTGACCATGTTATAAACGCCCGCGGGGAAACCTACGTCATCAATCATTTTAGTAAAAACATGCGCTGATAGCGGAGCCATTTCACTTGGTTTTAAAATCATAGTACAACCGGTCGCTAATGCCGGCGCCACTTTACAAGCGATTTGATTTATCGGCCAATTCCACGGGGTAATAAAACCACAGACACCTACCGGCTCATGGCTGATCGTGGCGTTGCCTGATTGATGCTCAAACTCATAGCTTTTCAAAACATCAAGTGCGGTTTTAATGTGGCCACGACCGGTATCTGCCTGATCTGATATGGCAAAGTCCATCGGCGCGCCCATTTCCAGAGAAATAGCATGGGCCATTTCGTCATAGCGATCCATGTACGCTGCTAATAACTTCTCTAATAAGGCGATACGCTCTTCACGGGTGGTAAAAGCGTAGTTGTTAAAAGCCGCTCTTGCCGCGCTCACGGCTTTATCAACATCAAGTGCTGAACCTAAAGTGATAATCCCCACCTGCTTTTCGTTTGACGGGTTTTCTACCGGGAAATCATTATTGATTGCCGGCACTGTCCACTGGCCGTTGATATAAAAGTTTTTTAAATTCTTCATTACTGACACCTAAAGTCTAATTTAACGCTATTAATGTAAAATAAAATAAACACTAAACCAAAATAAAGCAACAAATAGATTGATTTTGTTTCAATTAGCACACAGTAAATCATGCCTTCTTGTTGCTTATTTATACAATTAATTTAGCCCAAATACTATCGAACTGGTCAAGCGTTTAGTTATGAACCGTTACCGGAATAAGATTTATGGCTTTAATGGAAAACCCATTTTATCGACCAGTTTCAACCAAGGAATTCTCCAGCCGCCTTTGGCATCACAAGTATCTAACGCATAAACCGTGATTTTTGCGCCTAGCCAACGAAAGGGCTCAGGGGGGATCCAGGCAGGCACGGTTTTAGCAAAGGCTAAATTTCGCTCAGGTATATCGACATCATCAACAATGGCTAGAGCAACCCGGGCGGCAAAGCGACTGGCGGTGACACCAAATCCTGAATAACCGCCAGCATAAACCATATTACCACCATGAAAATATTGATAATGCACTGCCATGCGCGTCGTTAACGCAATAGGACCACTCCAGGCGTGCGAGATGTTAATGCCCTTGAGCGCCGGTAGTGTTTTATACAATCTATTTACCAACTCAATATAGGGGCTGGGCGTTTTGTCGTGCGCGGGGTCAGTATTGTTATCATAAAAATAACCTAAACGACCACCGAACAAGACGCGATTATCTTTGGTTAAGCGCATATAGTTAAGCTGAGTACGGGTATCGTAAATTCCTTGACGATTTTGCCAGCCTAACGCAGACAGCTGCGTGTCGGTTAAAGGCTCAGTCATCACAATACGATCACGAATGGCCGCTACGCGTTGGCTGATTTTCTTTTTGTGTTTGGTAAAGGCGTTTGTCGCTAATATCACTTTGTTAGCGCTAATATTGCCCTTAGGGGTTTTAACTAGGACCTGCTTGCCTTTGCTTTTACTGGTTAGCATCGGCGTGTGGTCATAAAAAATGACCCCGAGACTTTTTGCGACACGTTTTAATCCCCAAGCCAATTTAGCGGGATGAATGGTGCCAGAGCGTTGCTTGGACCATAACCCACCTTCAAACAGGGGTGAGTTAATTTCCTGTTGAATTTCAGCTTGAGTTAATAAATGTGCATCATGCCCAAATTTCACATACAGCGCGTGCTCACTATTAATGTCTTGCAAGCCATGTTTACCCACGGCCACGGTTAATTCGCCGGTCCATTCTAGATCGCAGTCGATATGATATTTTTCAATGGTGTGACGAAATTGGTCGATATTTTCTTTACCGAGACGCTCTAGCTCCGCCATGTCATCGGCAAATAAACGATTAGAGTTTTCCATACCGTGCATTAATGACGTAGACAAAATCGCGCCAGGTCTGCCTGATGCGCCGATAGCGGCGGTGTTGGCTTCGATAACCACGACCTCTCGCTGAGGGTTTTGCTCTTTTGCTTGTAATGCTGTCCACAAGCCGGTAAAGCCACTGCCCACTACCAATAAGTCGGTACTGATGTTTAAGGTAAGTGGTTTTTCTGCCGCCGGACAATCAGGGTTATCTAACCAAAAAGGGCTAAATTTAGTCGCGGCTAAGGCTAATGTTGCTTGTTCTTGCACAGTACTAACTCCTACTAGATATTATTCTTAGTATTAACAATAAGTGCCGTGTAGTGACTTATTGTTTTGCTAGTACTAACTTAAACGGATGAGATTTTTGCGCTACCCCCGAACAGGTAACATTAAAGTATTGCTGAGAAACTATTGAGCAAACATTACTGTTCACTGACATAAACCAACAAGTGATCAACATCATTTGCTAAAGGCTCTTGCTGTAAAATATCAATAAACAACGCCAGCAGCTCTGATTGACTTGATAAAAAAGTTTTGCCGTAAATATTTTTTTTATGCATTTTGACCGTTTCATAGCCAACAGCCATAATAGCAGCAATGGCTTTGGTGGAATGTCCTTGCAGCAAGAGTTGGCATACTTGGTATTCTTTTTTGGTTAAAATTTCGCGGCCAAAATTGACTAAAACATTTTCGACATTGGAATCTGTGGTGTCATTAGCATCGTCTAGAATGGTTAAATGGTTGCTACATAAGGTTTGTAAGGGTTGATATAACTGGGCAAGCAGTGCTTTATCTTGCTCGCTAAATGCCTCAGCGTCGCCAAATCGACTAATATCGATATGAAAACAATTGTTGTTGTCGTGGGCAAATAAATAGCCCAGTTCATCAGCGACATTTAAAAAGTTAAAATATGAGCTATAACTACTGGCAAATTCATCAGGGGCTATTTCATTTAGGGCATAAAAACCATAGCAATCTTTATCGGCAAAGGCCCGATAAAAGGGATCCAGTACATATAAGCGTGTTAGGTACTTCCATGACTCTTCACCGCGTAAGTTGTTTTTATTACCATCAACGCCATAGCGATAACGTAATTTTGTATTAGCTGAGCGATTAAATTGTAAAATTAACAGCTCATCAAAGCTAATAATAGTCGCGAGGAAGTCTTTAAGGTTTTGGTAATAGGCGCTGGTGCCTAGGCTCTGTGTGAGGGTGATCAAGGCAGAACTATATTGCTCTAATTTCATTATGTCATAGCTCCTGACGATAATTTTAGCCGAATACGGGCCAATATTTTCCATAACCATTTAGCAAAAAGCAGCGACTTTACAAAGCCGCTGTTTATATCTGCCAATTAGCTAATCAGCTTAAATCGTTGCTTGCTGCATCTTTTTTACGCCACGATAAGTGACCACTTCGCCAATTAATATCACCGACAATGCGCCCCACAACACTTCCCAAACCATACCTTGACCGGGAACATAAATAAACAGCGTGATAGTGACTAATAAGATTGCCGCACATAAATAAGCAAACATTTTTACCACTTTCGGGCTACCTGGAAAGCGGAAATGCCCATCGTCAGCAATGCGGCCATTAATGCCGATATGGGCCTGACGAATTTTGATAAACGCCGTACACACCACAACATAAGGCAACATAAAAATAACGCCACTAAAAGCAAATAATGACCAAAACAAGTCTTCATTATTTCCTGCCATCAAGCCATAAAGCAGCAATAAAATAGAGGCAGACACCCCTAATAAAACCGACGCGCCAACAGGTGTACCGTGCTTTGACTCTTTCGCGAACCATGACGGTAACTCTTTATCAATCGCAGCTTCGGCCGCAGCACGGTTTGCCCCCATGGCCCAAGTAGCACCATTAGAAAAGAAAGTATACAAAGCGCCAATGCCTAAGAATATAACAAAAGCATCACCAAGCGGGCTACCACCAAAGAACTGCCCTAAGGTATCCATTAAGCCATCGACTACGTCAATTTTTTCCGCTGGCTGAGCAATTAATATCGCGACACTCGCTAAAATATAGGCGCCAACCACCACTGCAATAGAAGAGAAAACCGCTTTCGGTAAATCTTTGCGTGGGTTTTTCATTTCAGCACTACTGGCACTGGCTAATTCAAAACCTAACATGCCATAAACCACGGCCGGTAAATACTGTAAGCTCAAGCCGCCATTTTCAGTGGTTGGGATCATAGTGGCTAAGGTAAACTCGTTGGCAATGCCATGTTCCATACCATAAGCAATACCACCAATGATCAAGACTGCGAAAATCAATATTTTTAAGATGGCACCAATATTAGGGATCCATTTACCAACATTTAAAGCCACAACATTCACAAAAACCACCACCCAAATAAGCACGAGTCCAAGCGCAATTTGTGCACTTAACGACATTTCAGGAAAAAATATTTGTGAAAATATGCCGGCAAAAAGAATAAAAATGGCCGGGATCCAAACCGCGACATTAGCCCAATAATACCAACTAATACGTGAGGCCATTTTTTGCCCGTAAGCGCGCTTTACCCAAGCATAAATGCCGCCCTGTTCAGGGTACACCGAACCAAGTTCCGTACTGATAGCACCAAATGGCACCAAGAAAAAAATCGTTAATACTACCCACCAAAATATTACAGTAGGCCCCATTACAGCTCCGGCTGCTAGGGTATCTAATAATAAAACCGCTGATACACAAAACAAAAAGATATCTCTTTTGCCCAGTGTTTTTTCATGTACATGTGGTACGCTCATACTTTCCTCTACGCTATTAACTATCGTTGTCTTTATTGTTGTAGTCTGCAGCTCAATAAGCCCATCCCTGTTCAATCTCCCAACGCCTCCTTTGTGAAGTTTAACCATCACTCATTAACGTTAAATTATTAGAACAAGCGCCTTAAATTTAGCATTAACCGGCACGGGGACTGGTTGTTATTTTCACCACAGCTCTGATATTTTTAATTTTTATATTTTTTAACTTTTATCGTTTGCCGCTCCTTTGATGGCAAACCAAAGTAAGAGCGGTAGTTTTAAAAAATCCTCATTTGTTTTAGCGCAGTGCTAATTCTCCCTAACTTGCTAACATCTACTTTTAGACGTTAACGCGATTAATATCATGACAAGTCATAGATGCTAAAAGCACCAGTTTTAATGCTTGCCATTAATTTTCTTTTTGACCCGTCGACTCATAAACCAAATACTGATAAAAACCATCGGCATCATGCCAGCAATAACTAAGGGTTTATTTATTGCGACATTTACACTGGCCATGGCATCTAATAAATAATCGCCAAGCGCCAGTACGTAGAAGGTCATGACTACAACAGAGACGCCTTCAACCGTCTGTTGTAAGTTAAATTGCATTTGTGCTCGGTGGTCCATCGATTGCAATAAGGCTTGATTTTGCGCTTCAATCGCCATATCAATGCGGGTGCGTAAAAAGTCACTGGCGCGGTCGACCCGGCTCGATAAGTCATCTAATCGACGTTTTGCCGCTAAAACAGTGCGATAAGCCGGCGATAATCGTCGGTCGATAAAAGCACTCAAGGTTTGTAATTCATCTATTTCTTGCTCTTGCAACTCAGCGAAACGACTCTGTACCATTTGGTAATAGGCGCTGCCGGCATCAAAGCGGTAACGTGAGCTAGCAATTAACTGTGCAATATCGGCAGCCATTGCTGATAATTGCGCCAGTTGCTCTTTCTCACCACTTGCTGAGGTAATATCTTTTTGCTTTTTTAAAATACTAGCCAACTGGGACTCCATCGCGCTGACACTAACACTGACCTGTTGCGCTAACGGAAACGCTAACAATGCCATATTACGATAGGCTTCTATTTCAAGTAAGGCCCTTAATACTCGGCCACTTTGGCACTCATTTAAGCTAGAATTGACCAATAAAATACGGTTGAAGTTGTCGTTATGCAGGCGCAGCGCGCTAAGAATGGTCGCTTCACCCTGATGTAGTTTTGAGCCCATCAGGCGTTGACCTTCGAAATACTGACGTAGTGTATCTCGCTCAAGCGCTATGTTATCGGCACTTAGCGCATCTATATGTACGGCGGCAATAATTTCGCCGGCAATATTTTCCAGCCAATCAACAGGCACTAACGCAATGGGTGGGCATTCGAACGGGCTTGGGCCATGGTCATGAATGAGAAAAGTATAACTGCTGAACTCAGTATGACGTTCCCAGCGAATTTCATACTCACCGATCCTTTGATAAAAACAAGACGCCCCCACTAAAGGCGGGTTAACACTGTAGCGATAACATAAGGCCTGTAGATGAGCTAATTCTTGTGCTTGGCTCTCAGCTTGACTGACGCCTTTTCGATGCAAAAAGCATAACTGAGACACCCTTAAAGGCACCTTAGAAACGGGAAATGGTCGAGCATGCAAGTCAGCATAACTTTGACTAAAGTAACTATGTTTGTTTAATTGACTGTACTGTTTGTCTTTTAACAATACCGGTGAATCAACTATATTGCGCGCCACTTTACTTTCCTCTAAACACATAAGTAATCTGTTATGCCATCGCTATCGTGTAAATGAATCATCTGAGTTAATCCTGAACTTATTTTACGAACAGCCTTTCGCGTTTGACAAAATCTAACGTTTGATTTAAAGACTTTTCAAGCTTTTCAATTAACTCATCAATCTGTGTTTCAGTGACAATCAAAGGTGGGCAAAACGCCAGTGACGAACCGGCTACGGCTCTAATGATTAAGCCGTTATTCTGACAAGCTTGCATGGCAAAATTGCCGACAACGCCGCTAGTAAACGCTTGACCTGACTGCTTATTCGCCACTAGCTCTATTGCAGCAAGCATACCTTTGCCACGAACTTCACCCACTAAAGGATGGGCCGCAAGTGCCTGTAAACGCTTTTGCAAATAAGCGCCCACTGTCGCGGCATGGCCAAAAATATTATCGCGTTGGTATATCTCAAGGGTTTTTAATGCCACCGCACTGCCCAATGGGTGACCTGAATAGGTATAACCATGACCAAAAACCCCGACTTTATTGCTCGGCTCGATCATAGCTTCATAGATATCACCACGGATCACCGAGGCACTGATTGGCACATAGCCTGAGGAAAGTTGTTTGGCGAAGGTCATCATATCGGGTTGATCAATGCCCATCGTCGTAGAGCCAAAGTCATTACCGGTTCTACCAAAGCCGGTGATCACCTCATCAATCCAGAATAAAATGTCATACTTACGTAATACCGCCTGCACTTTTTGATAATACCCGTCAGGTGGCACTATAACCCCGCTGGCACCGGTGATGGGTTCAACGATAAATGCCGCAATCGTCTCTGGGCCTTCGCGTAAAATCAATTGCTCTAAGTTATTAACAATGCGGTCAACAAACATAGTTTCTGTTTCATTATCTTGCGCTTGACGATAATAATGTGGCGCGTCGGTGCGTAATACACCTAAGGCGTCAAAAGGTAAATCAAAATGAGTATGATTAGGTGCTAAACCAGTTAAGGCCGCTGCCGCAACAGTAACGCCATGATAAGAGCGTTCACGGGCAATAATTTTATATTTTTCTGGTTTACCAATAGCATTAAAATAATAACGCAGCATTTTAATATGGCTATCATTCGCGTCACTACCTGAATTACCAAAAAAAATCTTGGCATTATCAACTGGTACCATTTCAGCAAGTTTTTCAGCCAAGTCAATACCGACCTGATGGCTTTTACCGCCAAACATATGTGAGTAGGATAACTGCCCCATTTGCTCACTTGCCGCAGCAATTAACTCACGATTATTATAACCTAATGATGTGCACCATAAGCCGGCTAACCCTTCAAGGTATTGCTTACCCTTATTGTCATAAACATAAGCACCTTCGCCACGGGCTAAAATTAGCGTTTCGGTTTGCGTAAGATTAGTCGTAGGATAGATTATTGGGCTCATAGTATTACCGTTTCACAAGCTGCACAACACGCAGTCGTTCATTGCACTAGTAACACGCTAAGCGCCCTAGCAGAACATATTAAAATAAAAATAAAAAAAGCCTAACCCGCCGAGGGAATTTACCCAAAAAGAGTTTTTAAATATTGCAGGTTAGGCTAAGGAAACTTGCTCGCAATCGGACTAATGGCTTAGTCCGATTGATATTACTTCGCTAAAGATTTAAACAGCTCTGAAAACTTATTTAAACCTTCTTCAACAACTTCATCACTGATGGTTAGTGCCGGTAAAAAGCGGATAACATTACCGTAAAAACCACAGGCTAATAGCACTAAGCCATATTGAGCCGCATTAGCGATAATTGCTTGGGTTAAGGCGGTATTAGGTTGTTCGGCATCGCCGTTTTGCACTAATTCCATGGCGATCATCGAGCCTTTATTTCGGACATCTAAAATAAGCTCAGGATGCTCGGCTTGTAACTGAGATAGTTTGTCATTAAATAAAGCACCAATCTCATTTGAGCGTTGTACTAGGTTTTCTTCTTCAATGATCTCTAACACAGCTAAAGCGGCAGCACAGGCAACGGGTGAACCACCATAAGTACCACCTAAACCACCCGGTAAAGGCGCATCCATAATTTCACTTTTACCGACCACAGCGGCAAGTGGGAAGCCACCGGCAATGCCTTTAGCCATAGTCATTAGATCTGGTTCTACACCAGAATACTCAATATTAAACATTTTGCCGGTACGGCCAAAACCGGTTTGAATTTCATCGGCAATTAAGACAATACCGTGTTGGTCACAAATTTCACGTAGTGCCACTAAAAACTCAGTTGGCGCGGAGTAAAAACCCCCTTCGCCTTGTACTGGTTCAATAATAATCGCCGCGACGTCGCTTGGCGCAATATCCACTTTAAATAAGTTTTCAACCGCTTTAAGCGCATCTTTAACTGAAACATCGTGACAGGCCATCGGGAACGGGGCGTGAAAAATATCGCCAGGAAACGGCCCAAACAAGTTTTTATAAGGTGAGATTTTACCGGTTAATGCCATGGTTAAATTAGTGCGACCATGGAAGCCACCATTAAAAGCAATAACGCCACGACGACCGGTATGAGCACGAGCGATTTTTACACAGTTTTCAACGGCTTCAGCACCCGTTGAAACAAAAATAGCTTTCTTTGCTGATGGACCCGGTGCAATGGCGGTTAGTTTCAACGG
>Ga0209344_10003982_pt1 | contig 14042 bp, 11 predicted proteins | sample Cruoilmetagenom6_FD_187293 | JGI IMG/M metagenome (GOLD analysis project Ga0209344, IMG submission 187293) | Oil polluted marine microbial communities from Coal Oil Point, Santa Barbara, California, USA - Santa Barbara Oil Seep Sample 6 (SPAdes)... | ecosystem: Environmental > Aquatic > Marine...
CTTGCTTTTTTAATATGCTCGGTTACTTTCATTTCTATAATTTATTAATCAACAAGATTTGGACTCAACCATTTTCTTGCCTCTTCAAGTGATATTTTTCTTCTTTTAGTATAATCTTTCAACTGATCTTCTTTAATTTTTCCTAAACCAAAATATTTTGATTCTCGGTTAGCGAAATAATAACCTGAAACACTTGCTGCTGGCCACATGGCTAGGCTTTCTGTTAATTTAACGCCAATTTTCTTTTCTACATCTAGTAGCTTCCATAAAGTTGTTTTTTCCAAATGATCCGGGCATGCCGGATAGCCAGGAGCCGGACGAATTCCTTTATAACTTTCTTTAATCAATTCTGCATTACTTAAGTTTTCGTTAGAGGCATATCCCCAATCTTTGGTACGCACTTTTTTATGCAAATATTCCGCGAAAGCTTCGGCGAATCTATCGGCAAGTGCTTTTATCATTATAGAATTATAATCGTCATGTCTTGTTTCAAATTTCTTGGCTAATTCATCTGTCCCAAAACCTGTGCTGACACAAAAGCACCCAACATAATCTTGAATTTTTGAATCTTTTGGAGCAATAAAATCGGCTAAAGCAAAATTGGATACACCATCTCTTTTTTTGAGTTGTTGACGGAGAGTCAATAATTTAATAGCTTCTTCTTTGCCTTCGACTGCGTTTCGTCTGACAGAAGAAATATTTATTTCTATATCATCATCGTCAATCGAATTTGCCGGAAACAAACCAAAAATAGCTTTAGCTTCTAAGAGCTTTTCGTCTACAATCCGTTTTAATAAAGCTCGAGCATCATTAAATAGCTCTGTGGCCTGTTCTCCAACAATTTCATCATTCAAAATTTCAGGATATCTCCCATGAAGATCCCAGCTCCTAAAAAATGGACTCCAGTCGATATATTTCTTTAAAATATTAAAATCAAAATCTTCTAATATTTGAATTCCTAAATTTTTAGGTTTGACTATCTCCGATTCTTTCCAATTAATTTGAAACTTTCTTTTTCTTGCCTCCTCTATCGAAATATACTCTTTCCTTTTGCCTCTCGTTAAAAACTGATCCCTGAACTTATCATATTCGTTTCGAATCTGTTCTTTATAAATTGTATTATTTTCTTGCAATAAGTTGCCCACAACTGTTACAGCTCTGGAGGCATCATTTACATGAACTACGTTTTGATATTTCGGCGCAATTTTTACGGCTGTATGAGCTCTTGATGTGGTTGCCCCACCAATCAATAAGGGAATATCCATTTGTTGTTGCTCCAATTCATTAGCTAAATACACCATTTCATCTAATGAAGGTGTTATCAATCCACTTAAACCAATTGCATCTACCTGTTCTTTTTTGGCCGTTTCAATAATTTTATTAGGAGGCACCATAACGCCTAAATCTAAAATTTCATAATTATTACAACCTAGAACAACTCCTACAATATTTTTCCCAATATCATGAACATCACCTTTAACAGTAGCCATTAATATCCTTCCTGCGAATTCCTGTTTCCCATCTTTTTCTGCTTCTATAAAAGGTTGTAGATAAGCAACGGCTTTTTTCATCACTCTCGCAGACTTTACAACTTGAGGTAAAAACATTTTACCACTCCCGAAAAGGTCTCCAACAACATTCATCCCTATCATCAAATGTCCTTCTATAACTTCAATAGGTTTGTTTAATACCAATCTAGCTTCTTCAACATCATCGATAATAAAGCTATCAATTCCTTTCACTAGAGCGTGTGTAATCCTTTCCTGCAAAGATTCATGTCGCCATTCTAGTATTTTTTCCTCACTTTCTTTTTTGCTTCCTTTAACTGATTCAGCAAAATCTAACAAACGTTCAGTTGCATCTTCTCTTCTGTCTAACAATACATCTTCAACAAATTCTAATAGGTCTTTAGGAATCTCGTCATAAATCTCAAGCATAGCGGGGTTTACAATGCCCATTGTCATACCGTTTTGGATAGCATGGTATAAAAATGCTGAATGCATGGCTTCTCTAACCGTATCATTACCTCTGAATGAAAAAGAAACATTACTTACACCTCCACTTACATTCACATGAGGTAAATTTTTACATATCCATTTGGTAGCTTTAAAAAAATCAACTGCGTTTTTTCTGTGCTCTTCCATTCCTGTAGCGACAGGAAAAATATTAGGATCAAAAATAATATCCTGAGCAGCAAATTTTACTTTATCTACCAATATTTTATAGGAACGTTCACAAATTTCTATTCTTCTTTCATAATTATCTGCCTGTCCCCTTTCATCAAAAGCCATAACAATTACTGCTGCTCCATATCTTTTTACTAATTTAGCCTGGCGGACAAATTCATCTTCTCCTTCTTTTAGACTAATAGAATTTACCACACTTTTACCCTGTACAACTTTAAGGCCAGCTTCAATGATATCCCATTTAGAACTATCTATCATTATGGGTACTCTCGAAATATCTGGCTCTGATGCAATTAAATTTAAAAAGGTTGTCATGGCTTCAATACCATCGAGCATTCCTTCATCCATATTCACATCAATGATCTGCGCTCCGCCCTCTACCTGATGCCTAGCAACATCTAGTGCTTCATCAAATTTTTCTTCTTTTATCAGACGAAGAAATTTTCGAGAACCAGTAACATTGGTACGCTCACCAACATTTACAAAATTCATTTCTGGCGTAACAACCAAAGGTTCTAAACCTGATAAGGTTAAATACTTTTGGTTGGTTGTTGCTGGTTGCTGGTTGTTTGACAGACTCATTTTAAGATTTATTTTTAAAATAATTAATGAATCCATTTAACAACTTTTTACAAGTTGATAATTGCTCTAATATTTCTTTTAACTGTTCCTCTAAAATATACTCTAAATCGAAAGAAAGGTACAATTGAGTCTCCAATTCAAATAAAGACCCTTTAGATATATCTAAAAAATGTATAGTTTCCTTATCTGATTGCCTTCCCACACCTTCTGCTATATTTGAAGGAACAGAAACAACACTTCTCCTGATTTGGCTGGTAAGACCATATACTTCTTCTTTTGGGAAAGACTTTATCAATTGATAGACTTGTCTAACCAACTCCCTCGAATATATCCAAACATCCAATTCTATATAACTTTTCATCTTTTTTAATATTAAATTTTCTCCAACAACAAACAACTAAACACAACCAACCAACCTAGGTTTGTTTTTTTTAGCTACTTCAGCAATCAATCGAATATGGTCGGGGTTTGTACCACAACAACCTCCAATAATATTTACTAAGTTATCATCTAAATATTCTTTGATTAATAGTTGCATTTGCTCAGGTGTTTGGTCATATTCACCAAAAGCGTTCGGTAAACCAGCATTGGGATGCGCCGAAGTATAAAATGTGGTTTCTTTTGATAATCGCTTTAAATATGGTTTTAGTTGATCTGCACCCAATGCACAATTAAAACCAACACTTAATAAAGGAATGTGAGAAATTGAAACTAAAAATGCTTCAACGGTTTGCCCGGAAAGTGTTCTGCCGCTAGCATCTGTTATTGTACCACTTATCATTACTGGAAGTTCTGATTTACGTTCTTCTTTAACCTCATCAATAGCAAACAAGGCTGCTTTTGCATTAAGCGTGTCAAAAATTGTTTCAACAAGCAAAATATCTACTCCACCATCAATCAATGCCTCTACTTGTTGTTTATAGGCCGCTCTTAATTCATCAAAAGTTATAGCTCTAAATTCTGGTCGATTCACATCTGGCGAAAGGCTTGCAGTTCTGTTTGTTGGGCCTATAGAACCCGCAACAAAACGTGGTTTGTTTGGTTCTTTTTTGGTAAATTCATCTGCAACTTCTTTCGCTATTTTAGCTGATTGATAATTGAGCTCATATACTATATCTTCCAATTGATAATCTACCATAGCTATGGTCGTTCCTGAGAAGGTATTTGTTTCAACGATATCAGCACCTGATTCAAAATATTTTGCATGAATATCTTTAATGGCTTGTGGTTGCGTGATTGAGAGCAAGTCATTATTGCCCTGTAATGGAACATGAAAATCCTTAAAACGTTCTCCCCTAAAATCTGCTTCGGTAAATTTATATCGTTGCAACATGGTACCCATTGCACCATCTAAAACTAAAATGCGTTTTTCTATTTCTTGCCAAATTGTAGCCATAACGAAACTCCTCTTAAAATTTAAAAGTTCTATATAAATGCTAATAAGAAATAATGGAAAAGTATTATAAAAAATACGTTTTGGTTATCTATCTTTTTAATTTGATTTAGTTTCAAAAGATCCTGAAACAAGTTCAGGACAAAGTAGAATGTAGCACCTACTTTATATCTAAAGGGTTGCTAAGGTTTCAAAGGGTCTATTCCCTCCACCTTTCTTGATAACATCAATATATGAATGAACAAGGCAAAGTAACGTAATTAATTTTTTATATCATAGATTAAAAAGAAAATATTTTCATTCAAAAAGATCTAAAAAGAGATAAAATCTATTGGAGGTATATAAGCAAATAATGGTCTTTTAAAAACTTTAAATAATCCCGTTGGTCCTGCGCCAATGACTCATATATCTTTTTAACCATTTCTTCTATTTTTTGAATTTCTGGTTTCTCGGGAATAACAATTTTATTTTACTAAACTTTCTGTTAACTTATTTAATGTACTAACCTTTGTCTCGAATGTTCCTTTAATTGTTTTCCTAAATTTATTTAGATTGCCAACTAATAAATTAATATCTTCTGGAATTACTTCTTCAAAGAATTGACGTAACCTTTTAGCTGTTGTTGGCGATTTTCCATTGGTTGAAATTGCCACTTTTACATTTCCTTTAGTAACTATTCCGCCAAGGTAAAAATCACATAAATCCGGAGTATCTGCTACATTAATCAACAATTGTCTTTGTTTTGCATCTTGATAAATTTGCTTATTAATTATGCTGTCATTAGTTGCAGCTATCACTATATGTTGTTTATGTAAAATATTACTACTGTATGGTCGTTGCATGGTCAAAATTGTATGTTTTCTTGCCAATTCTAATATATCCTTAGTAAAGTCAAGTGCAATTAAAGCTACTTTTGCATTAGGACTAGACTTTAATAGAAAGGACAATTTTTCACATGCAACTTTCCCTCCACCAACTATCAAAACATTTAATTGATTTACCTTTAAAAAAACCGGGTACAATTCATTCTTACTTTCTAACATAACACTGGTTCTTTTTGAATTTTTTGTTGAATAAGTCTCAAATCTTTACAATGATTCACAACAGTACCTAATATGATAATTGCAGGGTTACTTAATTGTTTATTATCTACAATTTCAACTATAGAATCTACCGTACCTATACCTATTTTTTCTTGAGGAGTTGTTCCATTCTGAATGATAGCCACAGGTAATTCATTTTTACCATGTTGTTGAAATAATTTTACAATTTCCTGAAGTTTACCCATTCCCATTAAGATGACTACAGTTGCGCTGGACTGTGCTGCTAATGCTACATCATTAGAAATTTTATGAGATTTTGTAGTACCTGTAATTACCCAGAAACTTTCAGAACTCCCTCGCTTAGTTAACGGTATATTTTGATACGCCGGTACTGCTAGTGATGATGAAATACCGGGCACAACATAGGTTTCTATTTCATATTTTGCAGCATATTCCATTTCTTCTGCTCCCCGACCAAAAATAAAAGGATCACCTCCCTTTAAACGTACTACATGTCCATCACTCTTCGCTCTTCTCACGATCATTTCATTTATCCGCTCTTGTTGATATCTATAACAACCTTTACGTTTACCAACAAAAATCTTTTCAGCATTTTTTGGAGCGTATTCTAGCAAATCTATATTTATAAGTGCGTCATATAATATTACATCTGCAGACCTTAATGCCTTAATGGCTTTTAAAGTAATCAAATCAGGATCTCCAGGGCCAGCTCCTACGACTGTTAACTTCGGGGTTTTCATATTCATTTGATTACTAAATTACTTTCAACTTCAACCAATCTGTATTCTTTTACTCTTTCTAGAAATTTTCCCGCACTCGATATATAATTCAATGCAAACTCTTTTGAAGGAGCATATTTTTTAATCTGATAAACCAATTCTGAAAATGATATTTCTAGATTGATCTTACCCGTTTTAACAAACAATTCATCAAATTGACTTACGATTCCTGCCTGTGTATTAGTGCCTATGTTTTCAACCAATAACAGAGCTTTCGCCGAATTTATAAGTGAACTATATGCATAATAGATAGCACTAGAATACACTTTATTGTCAAACGAAAACTTTGCGTTTTCTATCTTTTCTCCACTTTCTAAGAATAAAGTTGCTATTAGATCGATAACAACACCTGCGCACTCACCAATACCAATTGCTTTAATATATTTTTCATTATTACCCCAATCAATAAAATCATCTTGAGTCAGATTTTCAATATCAGAAAGGTCTGTTAGCAGCTTATAAAAATACTTTTCACCATGTTCAATATAATAGTTAAAAAATGACTTGCCTTTTGCATTCGCTTCGTAATCATTCAATATACGACGCAAAGCTTCCGGACCTCTTCTACTTGGTACTTTTACTACCTTATCAGCAAAATGCCCTTTACCATTTCCTAAATTTCCTCCACCCAGTAAAACTTGTAGTGCCGGAGCAACTAGTTTATCTTTTGTACGAATAGTCATTCCCTGAAAGCCAATATTTGCCATATTATGTTGCCCACAGGCATTCATACAACCACTAATTTTTATAACCAGGTCATTATTCTCTAAATATTGAGGATATTCCGTTTTAATCACACGCTCTAATTCTTTTGCTATTCCTGTGCTACTAGCTATACCTAGATTACAAGTGTCTGTTCCGGGGCAGGCTGTAATATCAACAGCTTTATTATATCCAGCTTCTGCAAAACCTAATTTTTGTAATTCAGTGAAGAAAAATGGAATTAAATCTTCTCTTACAAAAGGAATTAAAATATTTTGACGTAATGATAATCGAATTTCACCCGCTGCATATTTTTCCACGAGATCAGCTAAGAGTCTTGCTTTATCAGTGTAAAAATCTCCTAATAATACCTTGATACCTATAGCAACATACCCCTCTTGTTTTTGTGGTATTACATTTGTAGACTTCCACAGATCAAAAGCTTTTAAGTTTTTTATTTCAACTTTTGGAGCTTGAATTTGTACCGGAACTGAAGCTATATAATTGTTAGCGTCTATTTCAATTAATTTGAATTCAATAGCATTTTGCTCCTCTTCAACTAACTTTTTAAAAGACTCTAAACCAATATCTTTAATCAGAAATTTCATTCTGGCTCTAGCTCTACTTTTACGTTCACCGTGCCGATCAAAAATCCGTAAAACAGCTTCCATTAAAGGAATAATTCTATCCGTAGGTAAAAAACTGTACAGTTCCTCGGCATGTCTGGGTTGGGAACCTAAGCCTCCACCAAGCATAACTTTAAATCCTCGAATACCGTCTTCAATTTTAGCAATAAAACCTAGATCATGCATATAAGACAAACCTGTATCTTCATCTGATGCTGAGAAAGAAACTTTAAATTTTCTACCCATTTCTTGACAAATAGGATTTCTTAAAAAGAATTTAAATACTGCATCGGCATAAGGTGAAACATCAAATGGTTCATTGACGTCTATACCTGCCGTTTCAGAAGCAGTTACATTTCGTACAGCATTGCCACAGGCTTCTCTAAGTGTAACTTCATCTTTTTCAAGTTGAGCCCATAACTCGGGCGTTCTGTCTAAATCAACATAATGAATCTGAAGATCCTGACGAGTAGTAATATGCAAACGCCCTCGTGAATATTCGTCTGATACATCAGCAATTCGTCTTAATTGATTGCTCAACACTTTCCCGTAAGGCAATTTTATGCGAATCATCTGCACTCCTTCTTGTCGTTGGCCATAAATGCCACGAGCTAAACGAAGACTTTTAAATTTTTCTTCATCGATCTTGCCATTATGAAAAAGCTCAATTTTATTGGCCAACTCGATAATGTCCTTTTCTACAACCGGATTTTCTATTTCTGTTCTAAAACTTTGCATACTATTTTATTGAAGGTGTATACCACACTCTCTATTTTCTAACGCTTTAACAGGATCAAAATAAGTGCTGTTTTTTGGCAAATTATTAACTTCTAAATACTCATCTAATTCATTATCTGCCCAGTAATAAAAAGGACTTACTTTTAAAATTCCATCTTTACTATAACTTAAAATATCTTTTGATTTTCTAAGTTCTGTTTGTCTAACTCTTATGTTTGTAAACCAAACTTGGGGTTGATGCTCTTCTAAAGCTCTTCTAAAAGGTTCCAACTTTACAATTTCTGTAAATTCATTATGATTTGAATTGTTTACATCAGGTAAGCCCAAAGTTGCATCAATAAAAGCCTTACTTTGTAATGGTACATAAGTATGAACATTTAAATTAAATCTATTCATCAACTCTAAAGCGTGATAATAGGTTTCAGGAATATTATATCCCGTATCACACCATATTACTTTGACATCTTTATCTTTTTTAAAAAATGTACTTAATAAGACCGCAGAATACTTTCCAAAACTTGTAGTAACTATTCTTTCCTTAGTTAATTTTAGAGCCCAATCAATAATCTCCTCAGGAGTATTATTTTTTAATTCTCTATTCCAAAATTCTATATCAATATTTTTACTTAACATATAATTAAATGTTTATTCTAATTATCCTATCGGACTACTAGGTTATTGTACAAATGTATATTATTATTTTTATTACTAGTACTTTTAAATTAAAAATAATTGTTAAAATTTATGCTATATCAGCAAGCGTGTTATTTCTAAGAACTTTAAGTGTATTATCTCTTACTTGAATCATTAGTTTGTGTACGCTACATTTATTCTCATCAGGGCAATCATCACATTTTTCATAATAATTTAAACTTACACAGGGTACCATTGCTATTGGACCTTCAAGAATGCGAATAATGTCTGTCATTTTAATTTCAGAAGCGTCTTTCAATAAATAGTATCCTCCACCTTTTCCTTTTTTAGATCCTAAAAAACCTGACTTACGAAGTGTTAATAATATACTTTCCAAAAATTTATGAGAAATATTTTCATTCTCCGCTATTACGGCAATTTGTACAGGTTTTTTATCTTTTTGCCTAGCTATATATGCCAATGCCTTTAACCCATATTTTGTTTTCTTAGAAAGCATCTTACAAAGATACTTATTTTAACATTCATTTTAATGCTTGCTTTAAATCGTTAATAATATCATTAATATTTTCTAATCCAACTGAAATTCTCACCAATCCATCAGTTATTCCGGTTTCTAATCTATCATCTTCAGATAATTTGCTATGTGTAGTAGATGCCGGATGTGTCACAATTGTTCTGGTATCGCCTAAATTTGCCGATAGTGAGCAAAGCTTTATAGCATTTAGAAAATTGCGCCCTGCATCTAAACCTCCCTTAATTTCAAAAGCGACAATATTCCCTCCTAATTTCATTTGTTTCTTAGCAATATCGTATTGTGGATGCGATTTTAAAAACGGATATTTAACAATATTAACCTTACCATGAGTTTCTAAAAATTCTGCTACTTTTAAAGCATTCTGACAATGTTTATCTACTCTAACAGACAAGGTTTCCAAACTTTTTGATAAAACCCAGGCATTAAAAGGAGATAAAGCAGGACCAGTATTGCGAGCAAACAGATAAATTTCTCTTATTAAATCTGATTTTCCAACTGTAACTCCGCCTAAAACTCTTCCCTGACCGTCAATTAATTTTGTCGCTGAATGAATTACTAAATCAGCACCAAATTTTATGGGTTGTTGTAAATAAGGAGTTGCAAAACAATTATCAATTATTAAAAGTAGATTGTGTTTTTTAGCAATTTGACCCAATAATTCAAGACCTAAAATATCTACTGCAGGATTTGTTGGTGACTCGGCATAAATTATTTTGGTGTTTGGCTGAATTAAACTTTCAATTTTGTCAACTTCATTAACCTTAAAATAACTTGTTTCGATATTCCACTTTGGCAAAAACTTTGTGAATAGGGTATGTGTTGAACCAAATACTGATCTAGCGGAAACTATATGATCTCCACTATTTAATAAAGCAGCAAAAGTTGAAAAGACAGCTGACATTCCAGTGGAGAAAGCATAGCCAGATTCAGCACCTTCCATTTTGCAAATTTTCTCAACAAATTCTGATGTATTTGGGTTGGTAAAACGGCTATAAATATTTCGTTCTTTTTCTTCTGCAAAAGAGGATCTCATGTCTTCGGCGTCATCGAAAACAAAACTTGAAGTCAAAAATAGTGGTGTAGAATGCTCATCGAATTGAGAACGATCTGTTTGAGTTCTAATTGCCTCTGTTTCAAATAAATATTTATTATTCATAATGTATAAATTAGGCTACTTTTTTAGAGCTATTCTTGAATATTGGTGATAAACATTTACTGAGTTGATCAAATTCAATTAAAAAAGCGTCATGTCCGTGAATGGATTTAATTTCATGATAACTTGACTTCACATTTAAGTCCTTCAACCTATTAAAAGTTTCCTCATTTTCATTCGCGCTAAAAAAAAGGTCATTATCAACAGATACAATATGAATATGTGATTGAATTTCTGACACAACATCTTCAAAGCTACTATCTCTAGATATATCAATAGTTCTTAATATTTGATTGATTAATTTATACGCCGAAAGTTGAAAGCGGTTTCTTAATTTTTCACCATGATGTAATAACCAGCTCTCAATATTAAAAACATCCAAATTTTCATTAAATGTTCTATCGAACTTATGTTTAAATGATTGTGGTGTACGATAACACATCATGGCATGAATTCGGGCATCTTCAATAGGTTTTGAAGAATTATTTAAAATATTATCTTGCAAAAAACAATTTGCAATCAACCAATCGGTCGATTTCCAATCGGTAGCAACTGGAATTAAATGTTTAATTAATTCTGGTGCTAAAGCAGCAAGTTCCCAGGCTATACCTCCACCTACTGAGCCTCCAATTACTGCAAATAATGAATCTATATACAGTTCTTTTAAACCTAATAAAAATATATTTGCTATATCACTTGCAACAAAATCTTTGTAGTTATCTGATAAAGTATTCTCATAATTTCCATAACCATTTCCGGGAATATTAAATGCTAAAATACTATACTGATTTGTATCGATACATTTATTATCTCCTATTAAGTCTTTCCACCAGCCATCTTCTCCACAAACATTTGAATTTCCTGTTAACGCATGATTTACAAGGACGATTGGAGCAGACCCTAATGTTAATCCAAAAGTTTGGTAAGACAATTTTATGGGTATTGCCTTACCTCTTTCGGTTACAAAATTTGGAATATATATAGTTTTAAGATTTAACATTATATCTTAACTAAGTACTGATTTAGGTATTAGTTTAAATGCTTCTTTTAAATCCGATTTTAAATCTTCAATGTCTTCTATCCCAACAGAAAGTCTTATCAAATCTTGACTTACACCAGTTGCTTTTTGACTTTCTTCATCTAATTGTTGATGTGTAGTGCTTGCCGGATGAATGATTAATGATTTAGTATCCCCAATATTTGCAAGCAGTGAAAATAATTGCGTTTTATCAGCAATGGTTTTAGCAGATTCATAACCTCCTTTGGCTCCAAATGTTACAATACCGCTTTGCCCTTTTGGTAAATATTTATCCGATAAGGTTTTATAAGCACTAGATTCTAATCCGGGATAATTTACCCAAACCACTTCCTCTTGCTTAGCTAACCAATTAGCCAGTTCTAAAGCATTTTCACTATGTTTTTGTACTCTTAATTCCAGAGTTTCTAAACCTTGAATAATTTGAAATGCATTAAACGGACTCAAAGCACCACCATAATCACGTAATCCTTCAATTCTAACTTTTGCTATAAACGCAGCTGCTTCTAATGCTTCGCTATATATCAACCCGTGATAACCAGCAGAAGGCTCAGTAAATTCAGGGAACTTTCCATTAGCCCAATCGAAAGTACCGGCATCGATAATAACTCCGCCAAGAGCTGTACCGTTACCATTTATATATTTGGTCAAGGAATGAATTACGATATTTGCTCCATATTCAATCGGATTTAACAAATAAGGTGTTGCTACGGTATTATCAACGATTAAAGGAACTTTATATGCTTTAGCTTCTTTAGAAATAGCTTCAATATCTAATACATCCAGTTTAGGATTTCCTAAAGATTCAACAAAGAATGCTCTTGTGTTTTCTTGTGCAGCTTTATTAAAACTCCCTGGGTCAGAAGGGTCAACAAAAGTTGTTGTTATGCCATGGCGTGGTAAAGTGACGCTTAACAGATTGTAAGTACCTCCATATAAACTATTAGAGGCTACAATATGATCTCCTGCTTTTAGTAAGGTTAATAATGTGGTTGAAATAGCTGAAGTACCAGAAGCTGTAACTACGGCAGCTATTCCTCCTTCAATAGCCGCCAAACGCTGCTCTAAAATATCATTAGTGGGATTATTGATCCTTGTATAGATATTTCCTGTTTCCGCTAAAGCGAATAAATTAGCAGCATGATCTGAATCATTAAATACATATGCTGTTGATTGATAAATAGGAACTGCTCTAGTTCCTCCATTTTGCTGAACATCGTGCCCTGCATGCAATGCCTTTGTGGCAAACTTTTGCGTACTCATTTTTCTTACTTTTTAGAGTTAATAAATAAAAAGTCAAATCCGCCTTAAAGCGTACTTAATAGAAAAATGTTATAAGAAATTTTAGAAACTACAGAATGTAATTTCGTTTAGTTATCTATCCAAATACCAATAAATGAATCGGTAATTAAGTAGAATTTAGCACCTTCTTTAATAAATTTAAAGGGTTGCTAAGGCTTCAAAGGGTCTAATCCCTCCACCTTTCTTGATAACATTTCAATAAGTTATTGAACTTTGTGAGTGCAAATATTGTAAAACAAAAAGCACATAGCCAAACTTTTTACATTGTTTTATGTAATTTTTAACTATCTGATAATTTTTACGCTTTATAATTACATTATTCATATTGACAAATATGATATTCGTAATTTGAATATATTATTTTCTTTAAAATTTTAATTTTATCATCGTAGTTAATGATTTTTATTTTTTTACATTTGTAAACGATTTTGAGGATAAATTTGAACTGATTGCAACCTCCCGTACTGAACTTGTTTCAGTACCTAGTGAATACTAGATTCTGAAATAAATTCGGAATGAATAAAAATGCTAAAGCAGTAATGATATACTTCTTTAGTCGACCAAGCAATCTTTTTTTATTTTTCAATTTAATTATTAAAAAAATAATTCTATGTCATATTTTTTTACTTCTGAATCTGTTTCAGAAGGGCATCCTGATAAAGTAGCGGATCAAATTTCTGATGCTTTAATCGATAACTTTTTAGCATTTGATCCAGATTCAAAAGTAGCCTGTGAAACATTGGTAACTACTGGTCAAGTGGTATTAGCCGGTGAAGTAAAATCTACCACCTATTTAGATGTTCAAAAGATAGCGAGAGATGTAATCAATAAAATAGGTTATACCAAAAGTGAGTATATGTTTGATGGTAACTCATGTGGTATATTTTCTGCCATTCATGAGCAATCTGATGATATTAATAGAGGTGTTGATAGAGATTCTAAGGAAGAACAAGGTGCTGGTGATCAAGGAATGATGTTTGGATATGCTACGAATGAGACTGAAAATTACATGCCGTTAGCCTTAGATCTGTCACATTTGATCTTAAAGGAGTTAGCTGATCTTCGCCATGAAAATGAATTGATCAAATATTTACGCCCAGATGCTAAAAGTCAGGTAACTATTGAATATAGTGATGATAACATACCTCAAAGAATAGAAGCAATTGTTGTTTCAACTCAGCATGATGATTTTGCTTCAGAGGATGCTATGTTAGCAAGAATAAGAAAAGATATTATTGAAATTTTAATTCCGAAAGTAAAGGCTCAATTAAGCCCGGAAATACAAGAATTAT
>Ga0209344_10003983_pt1 | contig 14041 bp, 10 predicted proteins | sample Cruoilmetagenom6_FD_187293 | JGI IMG/M metagenome (GOLD analysis project Ga0209344, IMG submission 187293) | Oil polluted marine microbial communities from Coal Oil Point, Santa Barbara, California, USA - Santa Barbara Oil Seep Sample 6 (SPAdes)... | ecosystem: Environmental > Aquatic > Marine...
ATGGGCTAAGGCTTCAGGATAAAAGGTCATGTTCAGCATCGGGAGCAAGCTGTTGGCCAGTAATAAACTGATAATTAAGGTTTGGGCAACAGCCAATAGATTGACCACGGTGAAATAAAAAACTTGTTTTTTAACTGAATGCGTAGCAGGTTTAAACACAACAATTTTAAATAATATAAAAGCCACCACCATGCCGGTGATATAGGCCCAGATGATGGCCACCGGGAAACTGAAGGCCATGCTGTATAAAAAGCGACTGAGAAAATTAACCAGCGCAGCGATGCCGCCGGTGATTAAAAATAAGATAAACTGCTTTGAGAAAAAGGAAGAAAGCATCATTCACTGTGCCGCGAAAAAGTAAATCAGCAAATAACTGACCAACCAAGCCACAACGGTTAACTGAATAAATACATCATGCATCAACACCCGGGTCGGGCTGCTGCTTTTTTGCTCCACAAAGGTGATTTGCATATATCGTAAAATCCCTAAAATCACAAATACACCGGTTAAATAAACATAGTCCGTACCAAAACGCGCCATAACTTCCGGTGACAGGGTGTACTGAATATAGCCAATGATAATTACCGCAGACATCAGTACCATGGTGGCATTAATAAATTCCAGATTATAACCGTCAATATTTTTACGGGTGGACTGACCTTGTTGCTGTAATAAAACATCGTCACGGCGCTTGGCAATCCCCAGAAAAATGGCCAATAAAAAGGTCATGATAATAATCCACATCGATAAAGGCTGGTCTAAAAATACATTACCGGCGAATAAGCGCAGCACAAAGCCAATCGCGATAATAAAAATATCAATAATTGGCACATGCTTAAGGCCTAAAGAATACGCGATGTTGATTAAAAAGTAGATGGCCAACACATAAAATAAAGCGACCTGAAAAAAATAAGTAACCACTAAAGTCACTAAGCTTAGACTTACAAATAAAAATAAAGCAGTCTGTTTTGAAACAGCGCCTGAAGCAATCGGCCGGTTTTGTTTGGTTGGATGTGTGCGATCTTCAACCACATCGTTCAAGTCGTTAAAGACATAAATGGCGCTGGCAATGAGGCAAAATAGAATAAACGCACCGAGCGTATGCCAGATAATGTCGGTTTCAAAAGCAAAGGCAAAAAACAGCGGTGCAAATACAAATAAGTTTTTCAGGTATTGGTGTGGCCTGAGTAAGGTGATTAAATCTTTAAAAGATTGCATGGTCAGCATTTGTGGCAGCAGTATTGATTGTCATGGTTTCAGTTTATCGACATCAATCAATCCAGACAAGGCTTTTTACCAAACCAAAGCTGAAAGCCCAGGGCGGCTTGTTGCTGAAGCATGCCAAAGCCGTCGTGGGTTTGTTGGACTCCCAGGCTTTTGGCTTGAGTCAGAAATGGTTCGGCAGCGGGGCCGTAGGATAAATCATAGGCGATTGTTTTGGGTGAAATCCAGTCGGGTTTAAAATCCGGAGATTGGCTGCGATGGCCCAAAGATGTGCCGTTAATGATGAGATCGAATGGCCGGTAATTTTCATTGTCAATTAAGGCGTGGCAATGGGGCGATGTGGCGGCTAATGCTTGGGCCTTGTGTTGGGTTCTGTTGTGGATATAAATGGCGCCGGGTTGGGATTTGAGTAAGCTGGGTAAAATACCTTGGACCGCGCCACCGGCACCAATGATTAAAATGCGTTGGTTGTTTGTGGGGATATTTTTTTCAGTCAAGTCATTAAGCAAACCGTCGCCATCCGTGTTATCACCCCACAGTTGGTGGTCGTTTAAAAATAAGGTATTGACGGCAGCGGCTTGTTTTGCCCGTTCGGTGAGTTGGTCAGCGACATTCATGATATCTTGCTTATGAGGTACGGTGATGTTGGCGCCGTGACCACCCCGGGTGAAAAATTCGCGCACCCGATGAGTTAGATTTTCGGTTGTGACATCAATCAGATCGTAGTGAATCTCAAGCTTAAATTGTCGCGCAAATGCCTGATGGATTTGGGGTGATAAGCTGTGCTTCACCGGATGGCCAAACAAGGCTAACTGATAAATCATTTTTGGTTGAGCCAGTGAATCACACGATCGGCATAATAGGTCAAAATGGCATCACAGCCGGCCCGTTTAAAGCACAACAGTGATTCCATGATGGCACCTTTTTCATCCAAAAAGCCATTGTTGATGGCGCTTTGTAACATGGCGTATTCGCCGGAGACCTGGTAAGCACAGATGGGGACATTAAAATACTCTTTGGCCGTTTTAATTACATCTAAGTAAGGCATGCCTGGCTTAATCATCACCATATCGGCACCTTCTTCGATGTCTAATTGAATTTCATCGATGGCTTCACGGGCGTTGGCAGGATTCATTTGGTAGGTTTCTTTTGAGCTTTTGCCTAAGTTGGCGGCAGAGCCGACGGCATCGCGAAAGGGGCCATAAAATACAGACGCATATTTGGCTGAATAAGCCAATATGGCTACTTTATGGCGTTTCTTTTGCTCGAAAGCCGCCCGAATTTCGCCAATACGGCCATCCATCATGTCAGAGGGTGCGACCATATCGGCACCGGCATCGGCATGAGATTGGGCTTGCATCACCAGCGCTTTAATGGTGACATCGTTGAGGATTTCGCCCTGGTCGTTAATGATGCCGTCTTGGCCATGAGAGGTGTAGGGGTCAAGAGCAACATCAGTAATCACCAATAATTCAGGTAATTCCGACTTAATGGTTTTAACGGCTTTTTGCACCAGACCTTCTGAATTCCAGGCTTCTGAGGCGTCATCGGACTTAAAGGCTTTATCAACCACCGGGAACAAGGCCACGGCGTTAAGGCCTTTTGCCACTAAATTGTGGAGTTTATCCAGCAATAAATCAACGCTCATACGATTGACGCCTGGCATCGATTGCACCTGCTCCGTACGATTAAAACCGTCGAGGATAAAGACCGGCCAAATTAAATCATTGGTTGTTAAGGTATGCTCCTGGGCTAAATTCCTGATGGCTTGATTTTGTCGCAAACGTCGTTTGCGGGTGTGTGGAAAATGCATGTCTTTTCGACCTGATGGAAACAAAGGTGATAGTTTAGTGAATTTAGGTTAAAATTTCAGCCTTTATTAACTTGAAGGTCACATGGCTGTTATTATTAAAACGCCGGAAGAAATTGAGAAAATGCGCGCTGCGGGTCAGGATGCGGCAGCGGTGCTGGATATGATTACGCCTTATGTTCAAGCCGGCGTCACCACGTTGGAATTGGATGAGCGCTGTCATCGCTTTATTGTTGAAAAACAAAATAACATTCCGGCACCGTTAAATTACCGTGGTTTTCCTAAATCCATTTGTACTTCAGTCAACCAGGTTATTTGTCACGGTATTCCAAGTGCGGATCGGGTGCTTAAAGATGGGGATATTATCAATATTGATGTCACGGTGATTAAGGATGGCTGGCACGGTGATACCTCACGGATGTTTTTTGTCGGTGAGCCGAAACAACGCGCTAAACGTCTGGTTGAAGTGACTTATGAAGCCATGAAACTGGGTATTGAAATGGTCAAACCGGGCGTTCGCTTGGGCGATATTGGTGCCGCCATCCAAGCCCACGCCATAAAAAATCGTTATTCAGTGGTTTATGAGTATTGTGGCCACGGTATTGGCCAAACCTTTCATGAGGATCCACAGGTCTTACATTATGGCCGTCCGGGAACCGGTTTGGTGCTGGAAAAAGGCATGACCTTTACCATTGAACCGATGATTAATTTGGGTAAGCGCCACAGTAAATTATTGTCTGATGGCTGGACAGTGGTGACCAAAGACCGATCCTTATCGGCGCAATGGGAACATACCCTGGCGGTCACTGACGATGGTTTTGACGTGCTTACTGAATCGCCTAACTTCCTACTTTAGCTTATGGCGCTGCTCGCCCCACCGGATCACGCCGAAGAATACCTCAATATTATTGCCTTAGATACAGTTGAGGATGAAGACTATTTAGGGGTACTTAAGCAGCTGTTACAACAAGCAGAAGAAAAAATTAATGCCGATTTTTATCGTTGGCACAATATCACCCGCTTAGTTAAAACCCGTGCCTGGTTGGTGGAACAATTTGTTTTAGAGTTATGGCTACGTTGTGATTTACAGCAGTATGATTTGACTTTGGTGGCCGTGGGCGGATTTGGCCGTGGTGACTTGCAGCCTTTTTCGGATGTTGACTTACTGATTTTATTTGCCGAAGAGTTGCCGGAAGAGGGGCTGAGCTTATTTGTCCAAAATCTGTGGGATTTAGGCTTGGATGTGGGTCATGCGGTGCGCAAAGTGGGTGAGTCGGTGGATTTGGCCGAGCAGAATATTTCAGTGGCCACTAATCTCATGGAAAGTCGTTTCTTACGCGGCAATCCTGACTTATATGACCGCATGATGGCGTTAACTGACGATCAACACATGTGGTCGGGGCGGGATTTCTTTCAGGCCAAATACGCTGAGCAACAACAACGCCACCGAAAATGTGGTGGCAGTGCTTATAATTTAGAACCCAATATTAAAGAAGGGCCGGGTGGATTGCGTGATATTCAAATGGTCACCTGGGTGGCGCAGCGACACTTTCATGTGAAATCCATGCACGGTTTGGTGGATGTTGGGTTTTTGCATCCCGACGAATATGTGCGTTTACAAAAAGGCATGCGGAAGTTATGGAAAATTCGATATGCCTTACACCTGTTGGCCGACCGCAAAGAAGACCGTTTATTATTTGATCATCAAAAACAACTGGCGCTGGTGTTTGGTTATCAGGATGATGATGAGTCATTGGGTGTCGAAAAGTTTATGCAAAATTATTACCGCAATGCGATGCGCTTAGAGCAGCTGAATATGCGATTATTGCAGCTGTTTAAGGAAAATATTTTACAAAGCAACGAAGACAAGCAAGTGACTGCCATTAATGAAGACTTCTCCATTATAAATGGATTTCTGGAAGTGAATAGTCGGCAGGTGTTTTTAGACCGGCCGGCGGCCTTGTTTGAGCTGTTCCATCATTACCAACAAAACCCGAAGGTTTATGGTATTCGCGCCAACACCCAGCGCCATGTGAGCATGAGTTTACATTTAATTGATGATGACTTCCGAAATGACGATACAGTAAAAGCCATCTTTCTAAATATTTTTAAACACAAGAATTTGGTCTTTAGTCAGCTTAATCTGATGAATGCACTGGGCGTTCTGGGGCAGTTTTTGCCGGTGTTTGGCCGCATTGTCGGACGTATGCAGTATGATTTATTTCATATGTACACGGTTGATCAGCATACCTTATTTGTGGTACGCAATATCCGGCAAATATTTCTGGATAATGACAGTCATGCATTGGCACACAAAGTGGCGGGTCAATTCAAACGTCCTTATGTTTTACACTTGGCCGGTTTTTTTCATGACATTGGCAAAGGGCGGGGCGGCGACCACTCCGAATTGGGGGCTGAAGAAGCCCGTATTTTTGCGGCTGAATTTAATTTACCGAAAGCCGATGGCCAGCTATTGGTGTGGTTGGTTAAACATCACCTGGTGATGTCGGTGGTGGCCCAGAAACAGGATATTAATGATCCGGCGGTAATCAAACGTTTCGCCGAATTGGTTAGACGGCAACGTTACTTAGATGCCTTATACATTCTCACCATTGCCGACATTGAAGGTACCGATCCAAAATTATGGAATTCCTATAAAGATAGTTTGTTGAGTGAGTTATATCTGCGCACCACCTTGCACTTAGACACCTCGCAACAAGCGGATGCGGTGGAGCAAGGTAAATCAGAGGCGCAGGAATTAATTGACGCAAGTCACTTACACGCCATCGAACAGCTATGGCAGAGTTTTCCTGAGCGGTTTTTTGATTATGCCACCCCGGAACAGGTGGCGGCGGTGAGTTTAGCGATTGTAGAAAATCAAGGTCGAGACACGGTTTGTGTTACTGATCGGCATGATGATGGTTTTGAGGTGATGTTTTACGGTGATAACCATTTGGGTTTATTTCATCAAGTGGTGGAGGTGTTTTCGAACCACAATATCAGCGTCGTCAATGCCCGAATTTTTAGCGGCAATGATGGGCGTATCCTGGATCATTTCCATTGTTTGGGAGATTATGATGAGGATTTATTGGCACACATTGAATCGGCTTTGTTGATTGCACTTAAAACCCCGGTGAGAGAAATACGCAAACGCGATATGGTGGCCACCCGGCGAGAACGATTATTTATAGAAATGCCGGAAATTACCTTTACCAAAGGACGAGATAACAATGAAACCCGGGTGGATATTAAATGCTCTGACCATGATGGTTTATTGTTCAATTTAACCCGGATTTTTGTGTCTCACGGCATTGATATGCAAGCAGCTAAAATAGCCACTTTTGGCAATCGTGCCGAAGATGTGTTTTGGTTGTCGGTAAATCAACAGGCTTTGCCGGAGGATTTACAACAAACCATAGCGGCTGAATTTAAGTCGTTATTGAGTGATTTATCGGCCGATAATCATTAATTGTCTGTGGTTAAATTTCAGTTTTAATAATTAATTCTTGTGCCGGCGGGCGTAAATTATAGTGCGATGCCATGGCCGCGCCGTAAGCACCGGTGTTGGCAATCAGCACCACATCACCCACTTGGGTGGCCGGCATGGGGCGATCAATGCCCAATATATCACCACTTTCACACATCGGGCCGACGATATTCGCGGTAAAGTCGCAGCTATCATCCAAGCGACTTAAATTCACAATATTGTGCCAGGCGCCATATAAGGCCGGACGTATTAAAGAATTCATGCCGGTTTCTAAGCCGATATAACCTTGTTTTCCTTTGAGTTTAGTTTGCGTGACTTTAGCCAATAACACGCCGCTATGCGCCACCAGAAACCGCCCGGGCTCCATCCATAAATCAATGTTGGGGTATTGCTTTTTAAATTTGAGTAACGATTGATTGAGTGCCTGAAAGTCTAAACCACTGTCACCCGGGTTTTCTTTAATGCCTAAACCACCACCGACATTAATAATGCTGACCTGATTAAAGTAGTCTAAGCCTCGAGCCAGGAAATGGGCAATGCGCTGCCAGTTTTGGTGGTCTAATATGCCGCTGCCGGTGTGGGCATGTAATCCGTGAACATAAATGTTGTGGCGTTGGCACCATTGAGCTAATTGTGGCAATTCTGATTCAGGAATACCAAATTTGGATTGTTCTCCGGCGGTGCGCACATAGCGATGATGGCCGCTGCCATGTCCCGGGTCAAGGCGTAAAATAACGCGCTGATTTTTAAAGACATCCGGGTGATCATACAGCAGTGCCGGATTATCAATGGTGATGGTAATGCCTTGTTTGAGGGCCTGTCGGTATTCTTCAATCGGAGCAAAATTGGGTGTGAATAACAGCGTATCGGTATCCGGTTGCGGTGTAACTTCTAAGCAGCGTTGGATTTCACCCGGTGACACGGTTTCCAGGCCAATGCCCTGTTGATTTATAGCAGACAAAACTGCCGGATGTGGATTGGCTTTCATGGCGTAGAAAAATCGATCCACAGCGGTTAGCGATTTAAGTTCATTAATTTGCGTGGTGATGGTGTCTAAGTGATAGACATAACAGGGTGATTGCTGCTGAGCCATATCGAGAAGTTGTTCTCTGTGTCGACGCCACCAGGGTGTGCTGACTTTTTTAGCCTCGGTACGCCTGGCCACCAAATCCGCCCAACTGGGACCAAATTCATCACGCTCCGGTAAGCGGGTGATTAGCACCTCATGTAAAGCCCGGGTTAGTTTATCCGCCTGGTCTTCATCCACCACAAAAGTTTGGTTCAGATCATTGGACGATTGGGTGGTGATGTATATTCGCTGATCGGCAAAAGTAGCCACCACCGAAGCAATGGTGTCAGCTAAGGCTCTGATTCGATAACCGACTAAAGTGACTGCTGAACAATTGGCAATGATATTCACTTCACATAAGGGTTCAAGTCGTTGTTTTAAGTCTGCCAGGATATCTGCTGTCATGACGTTATCAACGGCATCGAGCGAGACCGTCACATTGGTTTGCGCGGTGGAAATTAAATCCACTGACAGGCCCAGGTCTTTATAAACCGCAAACAAATCACTCATAAAACCGGCCTGATGCCACATATTAACCGATTCCATCGAGACCAAAGTGACCTGATGCCGGGTATTGATGGCACTGACCCGCGGTTTTTTCGGGCTAAATTCGTGTTTAAGCACGGTGCCGGGGGCTTCCGGACGCAGGCTGTTTTTAATGTAAATAGGGATGTTGTGTTGCTCGGCCGGCAAAATGGAACGCGGATGAATAACGCTACCGCCACTGGCGGCAATTTCACGGGCTTCCTGATAACCTAATCTCAATAATAACTTGGCTTGCGGAATTTGGTGCGGGTTAGCACTAAAGATACCATCCACATCGGTCCAGATTTCAATCCGTTCAGCCTGAAGCAGAACCGCCATATAGGCTGCTGTGGTGTCAGAGCCACTGCGTCCCAATAATACCGTTCGACCTGATTTATCGGCGGCAAAAAACCCCGGCATAATATAAAAGGATTGGGTTAAACGTTGTTGAATATCTAAATTGGGTTGTACTGCACATTTGGCGGACAGCACCCGTGAATGGGGATTTCGGTGGTCATCAACGGTGGTGGTGAGCCAGTCTTTAGGATCCAGGCTTTGGGCTTGCATAGACTGTTTAACATGGGCGGTAAACAGCCGATGACTGATGCGCTCACCCCAGGACAGTAATTCAGCTTGTTGATAATCATCGAGCTGGGGCAGGTCGCATAAGCTTTTGAGCGTTTCTAAATCGGCTTGAAAATCAGCCAGGGATTGGCTGAAGTCTTGTACCATTGCCTTGAGTCTGCTTTCGACGGACTTATATACAGATTGTCCGGTTTTGATTTTAACTTCTAAGGCATTGGTCAAACCGTAACAAGCGGAATGTACCAGTAGAACTCGATAACCTTGTTCGATGTTGGCGGTGACTTGTTGTAGAATGGTGCGCCATTGCGCCGGTGTTGAAACCGAACTGCCACCAAACTTTAATACGCGCCATTGTTTGTCCATGGATGTGCTGACAAAAGAACAGACTTTAGGGAAAAAGTACAGACCATGCAAGTATAATTTTACTTTGATTATGAGGAATTCATGAAACATGTAACCCAACTAAAAGGCAATGAAGTCAGATGGCGTTGTGACGCTGATCAACTGGGCTTCAAAAATACCGAGGAAGTAACGCCGGTTAAAGGTGTTGTTGGACAAAACGAAGCTGTTGATGCCTTACGTTTTGCCATTGAATGTCGTGCCTTTGGGCAGAATGTTTATGTTCGGGGGTTGAGTGGTACCGGTCGTATGAGCATGGTGTCTGATATTTTGAAAGCGTCTCAGCCACAAGTTGATATTAAAAAAGAACATTGTTATGTGACCAATTTTGAACAACCAGATCGGCCCAAACTGATTACTTTGGTGGCCGGAGCAGGCCATCAGTTCAGTCAAGCCATGGATGAGTTGGCCAACTATATTGCCCAGGATTTGCGTGAATCACTTGACTCAGAAGCCATGGCAGAAGAAAAATCTGATGCTGAAGACAACTTGCAAAAAGCCATTGCTGAAATTACTGAACCGTTTGAAAAAACACTCAAGGAAGAGTCCTTAACATTGTTCAATGTACAAACCAATCAGGGCACTCAAACCATTGTGGTTCCGGTAATTGATGGACAGGCTTTGGATCCAAAAAGTTGGCAAGAAAAAGTCAACGCCGGTGATATTCCTGAAGACCAGCAAAAACAGCTAATGGATAAGCAACAACAATACAGTCGCCAATTAGAAGACATTAGTCGCAAAGTCAATGATGTGAAAAAAGTGGGTGTCAATGATATTCGGGATTTAATGGAGCGATATATTTCACGATTGCTGGATGTCCAAATCAAGTCTGTTGAAGAGCGCTTTGAATACCCTGAAGTGGCTTCTTATTTGGATGCGCTTAAGCAAGATGTCATTGATCAATATTTTTACAAAAAGAATAAAAATTACCGGCCGCAAGAGCGTTATGCGGTTAATGTGTTGTTATCCAGAAAAGCAGATAAAAACTGTCCTATCGTCACTGAACGGGTACCTACATTACAAAACCTATTAGGCACCATCGAAAGTAAATGGGGTGAAAATGGACCGGTAATGGCCGATCATATGAGTATTACCGGCGGTTCACTATTACAAGCCGATGACGGTTTTCTGGTGCTTGATGCCCGTGATTTAATGACAGAGCCTGGTGCCTGGAAGATTCTTAAACGGACCTTAAAAAATGGTTTACTGGAAATTGTGCCGGCAGAGATGAGCTGGCCCTTCGGGCAGCCTTCTCTAAAACCGGAACCGATACCTGTCAATATTAGGGTGATTTTGCTCGGTGATGCCGGTTTGTATTATTTACTGGACAATCAAGATGCCGATTTTCCGGAATTATTTAAGGTGTTATCAGATTTTGATTCAGTGATTGATCGCAATGAGCAGGGATTTAAACATTACAGTGCCATTGTTTCCAAGATCATTGAGGAAGATGACTTGTTGCCTTTTACTGCCGACGCAGTGGCTGCTTTAATAGAGCATGGTGCCCGCATCTGTGCGCAAAAAGACAAGCTAACAGCTCGGTTTTCACGCATCGCAGATATTGCCCGTGAAGCCCATTATGTGGCGGCTAAAGATAACCAGCCGCAAGTAAAAGGACAAGATGTGGCGCGCGCCATTCAACGTACTAAATGTCGAGCCGGTCTACCCGCCAGAAAATTTCGCGAACAATTAGCCAACGGTACTTTAAATGTATCGACATCGGGAAATAAGGTTGGGCAGATTAATGGGTTGGCGGTGATTCATGCCGGACCCATCGTCTATGGTTTTCCTTCACGTATCACCGCTTCGATTGGTGCCGGACGAGCCGGGGTGATTGATATTGAAGGAAAAGCCGGGAAATCGGGTTCAATACACACCAAAGGATTTGAGATTTTAGGCGGTCTATTGCGCCATATGTTACCCCTAAAACATCCCTTAACATTTTCCGCGTCAGTGGCTTTTGAGCAGAGCTATGGAGGTATTGATGGTGATTCAGCCTCCGGTGCTGAATTTTGCTGTTTAATATCTGAACTCACCCAGTTACCCATTAATCAGGGTATCAGTATGACCGGCGCCATTGATCAACACGGTCTGATACAGGCCATCGGTGGTGTTAATGAAAAGATTGAAGGGTTTTATGATGCCTGCGCATTGACCGACTTGAATGGTCAGCAAGGCGTTATTATTCCAGCCAGTAATGCCGGTGATTTAATGTTGCGGCCGGATGTGCAACAAGCGTGTATAGATGGCCAATTTAGTATATTTGCCGTTGATAACATCAGCCAGGCGATGGAAATCCTGATGGGTCAACCGGCGGGGCTGCTTGTTGACGGTGCTTATGCAGACAACAGCATTATGGGGAAAGCCATGAAAAAAGCCCGACAATTTTGGAAGCATGTTAATGATAAAAAATAAAAAACCAGCAATCGGTTAAATTGTGACCGCGGTCAAAGAAGTTAAATAATTTATGAATTAATGTAAGTATCTTAATGATATAAATACAAATATTTAATGTTTAAATTGAATGGTTTTTAAAGTTTTGTTAAAATAATTTTAACTTTGAACTAAAATACCCCAATTGGGTCTTAGCTTAAGAGTGAGTCGGGAGTGAAAATGAAGCGTTATTTAATCACATGTTGTTTGTTTTTGTTGAGTGCTGGGGCGGTTGGCCAATCAGCCCATAAAAGCCTGCAACAAACATCGCAAATAAACACGCCGCCGACTTCACAATTTAACCTTATTCATTCTGACTGGTTATTAAATGATTCAGTATACGCCGATGATTATGCGTTTGATTTACTTAAACCACAAAGCCACCAACGCACTTACTTAGAAACCCAAAATAGCCTATACGGCCAACAAGTCATGTTTCGTATGCAGTTTGCTGATTGGTTGTCGTTGCGTTTAGGCGTGTATGATGAGACCCAAACAAACCAATTATTTTTGCCCATTCCAAAGCAGAAAAGCACCAGTCATATTAATGATTTAAGTTATCAGTTGGGTGTTAGTTCGGTGTTAGATATCAGCACCAACTGGCGATTAGGGCTGGATTTAAGTACCGGACAGGTGTCCGGAGATATGCTGGGTTTGTATCAGGATCAATTGGACACAACAAGTTTCGGTTTAGGGGTGCGTAATCAACGTTTTGGTGCCAGTCTTCATTCTGATTACATCAGCAGTCAGCAAAATAACACCTTGTATCGTTCCAGTATTGATCTTCAAGTGGACTGGCATTTTAACCGGGATGGTACCTTGTCCTTCGGTGCCCGCAAGAACATGAACGACAATACGGCCACCAATTTAGACCAATTTACCGGCACCGTTCCTTATATTAAGTTTAAACATAATCTTTAATCTCTTTATATGATCAGATCGGGCTATCAGCCACGCCAGGTTGTATATCTTGCTGTCAGCTTTATCTGCTTAAGCTTATTAGTCGGGTGTCAGTCTATTCCAAAACACCGCGATGATCATTGTGCCCCAGCCGGAAATATTATCCTTACCGATTTTGAATTATCCGGTAAGTTAGCGTTGTCCGATGGCCAGGAGGGGGGCAGTGGTCGTTTTACCTGGCGACAACAAAATTCGGAAGTAAGCGCTCAATTCAAAGCACCTTTGGGTCAGGGAAATTGGCTGATTGAAGAAACGGATCAAGGTGCCACTTTAGTCGTTGATAACGAGGCGCCTTATTTTGCCCGGCATGCAGGGACATTGATTGAAGAGGTTGTGGGTTGGTCGGTACCATGGCAAGCCTTGAAAAAATGGCTTTTGCTGCAGCCTGTTGATAAAAATCAAGCCGGTATTAAACGAACCCAAACTTCGATAACCATTACTGAGCAGGATTGGACGATTGTTTATGATCGTTTTCAAAGTTATTCCGGTGGTTGTTTACCTCATCGGATTATGGCCAAAAAACCACCCTACAGTATTCGTCTTGTGATTCGAACATGGCAGCAATAACGCTCACTTCGCCGGCTAAAATTAATTTAATGTTGCGGGTGTTGAGCCGGCGGCAAGATGGCTATCACGAACTCCAAAGTTGTTTTGAGCTGTTGCCCTGGGGTGATGAGATGACCTTTAGCCATAAGCAGGCGGTACAGGCTTCTGTTGACATTACCGGTTTTGAACAGATTGCTCAGTCAGATAATTTAATCTATCAAGCCGCAGAATTGCTTAAACCTTTCGCCAAAGAACCATCTGCAGTTCAAATTAAGGTGGATAAACAGATTCCAAGTGGTGCAGGATTAGGTGGCGGTAGTTCCAATGCAGCCAGCACCTTAATCACACTCAACCAATTATGGCAATGCCAAGTAGATCAACAATCATTGTTGAAAATGGCGTTGAGCTTAGGCGCAGATGTGCCTTTTTTTGTGAGCGGGCAGTCGGCTTTGGTGACCGGTATTGGTGAGCACATCGAACCGATGAGGTTTTATCAGGGTTTTATTTTGTTGTTATTGCCGCCGGTCTCTATTCGTACCGAAACAATTTTCACGCATGCGGCCTTAAATCGAAGTCAAACACCTTTGAATCGGTCGCTTATCATGGATGAGCGCTATTGGATTAATGATTGTTTGCCTGTGGTGTTGCAGGAATATTCTGTCATTAATGATCTTTTCAGTCGGCTTTATCCAATGATGCCGTTGCGTTTATCCGGCACCGGTTCAACCTTGTTTGTACTTTGTGACAATAAACAACAAGCCCTTAATCATCAAAAAATAGCTTCTGATTATTGTCGAACCGAGCTGGTTGAAATATAATGGCGACTGAAAAGCAGTGCTTATTATAAATTGGAACCAAAATTAATTATTAAGCTTTGCAATTGGGGGTATTGTGGTTATAATATGCCGCCTTTGACAGCGATTACAAAGCTGTTAAAGAGAGATATTCTCGCGAATTGGGATGTCGCCAAGTGGCTAAGGCACCAGGTTTTGATCCTGGCATT
>Ga0209344_10003984_pt1 | contig 14040 bp, 16 predicted proteins | sample Cruoilmetagenom6_FD_187293 | JGI IMG/M metagenome (GOLD analysis project Ga0209344, IMG submission 187293) | Oil polluted marine microbial communities from Coal Oil Point, Santa Barbara, California, USA - Santa Barbara Oil Seep Sample 6 (SPAdes)... | ecosystem: Environmental > Aquatic > Marine...
GTAAAAGGGTTCTTCACCACTTAAAAAATAAATGGGATGATATACCTTGTTTTTTAAATCTTTAAGTATGTCGTTATGCTTCATTAATCTTCTGAATAAGAGAATTTAAGATGCTTAACACTAGTGCCGTTATTTTTTATTTCTTCCAGCGATTGAATTCCAATTTTGATGTGTTCTTCAACAAAACTATGCGTAACTATTTGGTCACTTTTATCGGTTTTAACGCCTTCCGGAATCATAGGTTGATCGGAAACCAATAACAATGCTCCGGTAGAAATTTTGTTATAAAAACCTGTAATAAACAAGGTTGCAGTTTCCATATCTATGGCCATTGCTCTTATTTTTCTTAAATAGCTTTTAAACTCTTCATCGTGCTCCCAAACTCTTCTGTTGGTGGTATAAACTGTTCCTGTCCAGTAATCTTTTTTAAACTCTCTTATAGTAGTAGAAACAGCTCTTTGTAAGGTAAAGGCAGGTAGGGCAGGTACTTCTGTAGGAAAGTAATCGTTAGATGTTCCTTCGCCTCTTATGGCTGCAATAGGTAAAATATAATCGCCAATATTATTTTTCTTTTTTAATCCGCCACACTTGCCTAAAAACAGACATGCTTTTGGGGTAATAGCACTCAATAAATCCATAATGGTTGCAGCATTGGCACTTCCCATACTAAAATTAATGATGGTTATTCCATCTGCTGTAGCATTGGGCATAGCTTTGTCTTTGCCTTCAACCGAAACGTTTTTTATTTTAGCAAAATATTCTACATAATTATTAAAATTGGTTAATAATATATACTGACCAAAGTCTTCTAAAGCCTTTCCAGTATAGCGTGTAAGCCAATTTTTAACAATACTTTCTTTTGTAACCATAAGTTCTTTTTTTGAAAAACGAAATTAAGCAATATAATTTTTCGCTATTCATTATATCAAATTAAATATAGATTATTCTTACGATTAACCTAACTTTGATGTTTTATTAAAAATAGTATGCAAAAAAAACCGTCTAATAAAAATTTAAACAGAGTAAGCCGTTTAAAAGTGGAGGAAGCTGATGAATTGCTCAATTTTCTTTTAAAGAATATTAAGGATAAAACTCGTAATAAAGTAAAGGGAATGTTGGCAAGAAAGCAGTTTATGATTAATGATAAGATTATTAAGCAGTTTGATCATACATTGAAAGTAGGTGATATGGTTAAGGTAAGCTGGGACAAACCTTTCAGAGAACTTTCTTATCAAGGAGTAAAAGTGGTTTTTGAAGATGATGATATTATTGTGGTAGACAAAAAGAGTGGTTTATTGTCTATATCTTCAGGCAATACTAAAATGCAAACGGTTTATAAAACCATATCACATCATGTCCAGCTTGATGATCCTACTGCAAAACTATTTGTTGTTCATCGTTTAGATAAGGATGCATCTGGGTTAATGGTTTTTGCCAAAAATAAAAATAGTCAGGTATCACTTCAAAAAGATTGGGATAGAACCATTGCTAATAGAAAATATTTAGCAGTTACGCAAGGTACTATGGAGAATGATGAAGGTAAAGTTGTGAACTACTTAAAAGAAAACAAAGCATTAATGATGTATGTGGTAGCGAGCAAAAGTGATGAAGCTAAATTGGCAGTAACCCATTATCAGGTAATTAAGAAAAATGAATTTTATACTTTGTTAGAAGCTCACCAAGAAACAGAAAGAAAAAACCAATTGCGTGTGCACATGAAAAGCCTTGGACACCCTATTATTGGGGACAAAAAATACGAAGCTACAGAAAATCCCATAGGTAGATTAGCACTTCATCTAAAGCAGTTGGCTTTTATCCATCCTATAACAAAAAAAGAAGTTATTTTTGAAACCAAAGTACCGGATGATTATCTGAAAATATTTAGAAGTAGGTTTTATCAGTAAGGTTTTTTTATTTGTTGTTTACGACCCGGCTATGCGTAGTGCGGGATTTGAAAAGCGGAGTTTTCAAATTTGCACGTAGCCAAGAGTTTATATTTTGTTTTTAATTTATTCACTTTAAACACCAAATTAAAGTATTGGCGGACTTCATTAAATGCACTGACTTTTCGTTTAGCAAAAAACCCGCATTACGTATAGCCATTGTTAGCAAAAGTTTATTTTATATTGTCCAACTATTTCCTTCCCGTTTGGGTGATGGATGATGAGTGTATCTAATATTGACGTTACGTCCACCTATATTTAATTCAGTCCAGGTTTTAAACCGAACATTGATAAGTGCAGGATAAGCTAATTCAATATAAGTTTGGCTAATAAATCCACAAACTATTATTTCTTTGCTTTCTTTTTCCTTCACTACGCTTTCAAGTCTTTCATGGAAATTAGCTATAGTATTTAATTTGTCAATTTCACTTAACTTTTTTTTAATATCGTTTTTAAAGGCACTACCTGAATATTGTAGTTTCTTAATATTCATATACTCCATCAGTATATCAGGAGTTGCTTGGTAAGCTCTTTCGTCAAGTGGGAATTGGACAGCATTCATTATTCCAACACCATTAATTTCACTATTTTTAATTGCAATACCCAATGGAATTGAGGAGTTAAATAATTCTTTCGCCATTACAAGACCTGATGAACCACTTGCAGGAATCTTTAATTGAATTTCTTTTGTGTGTGGAGATTCCAATATAAAAAGTCGTTCACAGTTTTCTCCAAGGATGTCGTCAACACAGTATTGATTGTATTCTGGCATATTATTTTTATAGAATTAGTTATTTAAACAGTTTTTAAATGTTATATACTATCCATCATTTCTTGAAGAAGAATTGCATCTGAAGAGGCTATATTTATTGATTCTTGCAATTTACATCTGAGCTTAAAATCTTTTTCGAAGGACTCTAAAAGAACATTCCTCACCACAGAATTTGATGCAGGATTGTCAACAGATTTGTAATAAGCAACTTTAAATCGTTCTAATTTTTTTTGTATTTCGTCTATCTTGCAAAGTACTAAATGATGTTGTAAAAGTTCAATACATTTAGTATTTATTGGGTCACTGTTATTCTTATATTTATCTATCGTAATTGTTAAAATATTAATGAAGTCTCCCGTAGGGTGTTCATCCAAGAGTTCATTCATGTTTTTAAGAATCTCATTGGATATTTCGGTCGCCTTTATTTTGATTTCTTCTTCGGTCATTCTTTATAAGGTATTTAAGTGACTTGTTATTGTTTTACAATATTTAATATGCTGCATTTATAGATCCTTTGTTTTTAATGCAAAATATAACCCATCCAAGGTCAATTTTTTCATACTCTTCCAAGTCAGGGTGATTCAAAATAATTTCTTGCACTCCTTGTCGCATTATGAACTCCAAAAGAAATTTGTTCTCCTCTGAAGCTATTTTCTTTTTGAGAGAGTTGCTGATTAAATCAATGTTTTGAAAGTTATAAATAAAAGCAGTTCCTTCAATTGGGTTTGAATCTACTCTAACTTCTATCTCATCAACCTGTGTTATTTCTTTTATAACTCGCAATAATTCATTCGCAAATTTTTCTCTATCGTCTATCTTTTTAATTTTTGCTAACTTAAATATATGTATGACTCAATCATACATGTCTAACCAAATACAGGGAGATATGTATGATAAAACTCAAAAAAGTATCATACTTATTTTTTTTTCAAAAATATAAAAAATAGTTTATAAATCAACCAAAGTTTATTTACAAACCTATAGCAATACTAAACCTGAAAATTGGGTTTTGCTAAATGTAAAATGATTTCTGGGTTTCGTTTAAGTTCTAAAGTAGCATTAAGAAAAAAAGGTAGAAATTATTTTTTTTACCACAAGGTAGGATACTTTACTTAATTATCGATTTTTTTCATCTGCTATTTTTTTGTTCAACATTCAGCTTCAAATCTCCATAAGGTTCATAGTTTTTTAACTCAACAATTGATGCGGGTAAACTAAAACCATTAGCTACTAATGCTTCAATAACATTATTCATTACTTGAGAACGAATACTGTTGTGAACAGATCGTTTTTTAGATTTAAAGGTATCTATCCAAAATTTCACATTAATATTAATAGTATTAGTAGCTAGTTCATCAATTGCAATTATAGGTTTTTTGTCATCTTTTAAAACTCCTTCAACATTGTTTATCGTTTCAATTATCAGCGTTATTGCTTCTGTAGGATTGTTTTCATAGGCAATACCCACTGTAAATTCGTATCGTAAAAAACCATCAATAGTGTAATTATACAATGGATTTTTAAGGATGATAGCATTTGGTAAAAAAACATCCTTTCCATCTGGAGTTTTTATAAGTGTTTCTCGTATGCTAATGTCTTTTACATGTCCTGTAATATTATTTACTTCTATTAAATCGTCCAGCCTAAAAGGACTTTTAAATGCCAGAATAATTCCTGCCAAAAAGTTTTCGCCAATATCTTTTAATGCAAAACCGATTACAAAAGTTAATAATCCGGCACCGGCAAGTAACTTATTGGTAAAAGAACTCAGTCCAAGTAAGTATAGAGTAGTAAAAACAATAATTGACTTAAGAATAAATCCGACTATTTGTGAAGTAAAATTAGCCGTAATATGATTGGGTGATTTTTTTATCAATCGCAATTTTACTCTACTTTGTATGAAATTAGATAATATAAATCCTATTATTACAAACAACAGGATGAAAGCAAGGTTGATATAATTTGTTTGGAAGTAGTGAATTATATCCTTATAGAATTGAATTGTTTTTTCCATATAGTGGAGGTGTTGTATAGTTGTAATTTATAATTCTTGTTAAGATAAACATTTTTTTTACAAATCACCTAAATTTTTTACAACCCTATAGCAATACCAAACCTATAAACAGGGTTTTGCTGAATGTAAAATGATTCTTGGGTTTCGTTTAAGTTCCAAAGTACCATTAAGAAAAGGTAGGAATTACCTCCTAAATTTTGTCTTAATCCACCACCAACATAAAAGTTATAGATATTAAACCTTTCTCGATTGAATTTTTCTACATTTATTATTTCCGCTTCTACATGAGCAACTAGTGGGGCAAAATCTACTAAGTATTGTCCAAAAACTCTACCACCATAAATGTTGGTGCTAAAGTTTATAAATTTATCATTATAATAAATGTAGTTAGCACCAATACCACCAATAATATTCGGAGTAAAATAATATCCTGCAACGGGAGCTATTTCAAAATAAGTAACATCACCAAAAGTGGCTCCAATGTTTCCACCAAGAGTTACTTTATCCCAGCTAAAGCCTCTGTTTTGGTTATTTTGATTATTGGTTGGGTTATCACCATAAACATAAATATCTTCATCTTGAGCATAAGTAAACGTTAAGGAAAATAAGAAAGTAATAAAAAATAGATACTTTAATGTGGAGGACAGGTTCATAATATAGTGTTTAATTTCTAAATTCAAAAATAATAAACATTTTATGAAACCACTTTAATTAAAGTAATTTGCTTTTCAAAACCATTAATTTTTCTCTAGTCATTTCATGTATAGAATAAGGAATTCCGCCCATACCAATTCCGGAAGCATCTCTACCACCAAAAGGCATCCAATCTACTCTAAATGCAGTATGATCATTTACCATTACAGCTGTAGCATTTAATTTTTTAACTGTATCTAAAGCTACATCTATGTTTTTGGTAAATACAGCTGCTTGAAAATGAACATCTAAACTGTTGGCAATTTTTATAGCTTCTAATCTGTTGGTATAACTATAAACACATACTACAGGACCAAAAATTTCATCGGTAGATACTTTTGCATCAGTTGGAGGGTTTAATAATACGGTTGGTTCAAAGCATGTTTCGGAAATCTTTTTACCACCATAAAGTACTTTAGCTCCTTTTTCAATAGCTTCGTTTACCCAAGCTTCCACTCTGTCGTTTTCTTGTGGTGTAATTAAGGGACCAACCTCTGTTTTTTCGTCTAAAGGATCTCCAACGATTAGTTTTTTAGCTTCGTTAGCTAATAATTGAGCAACATTTTCACAAATAGATTCGTGTACAAATACTTTTTGAACAGAAACACATACTTGTCCGGCATGATAAAAGCCACCTTTTGCCAAAGCAGGGATTAATTCTGTTAAATCAGCATCTGGTTCAACAATAACTGGAGCTACACCGCCATGTTCTAGGGCACATCTTGTTCCTGGAGCTAGTCTAGATTTTAAGTTCCAGCCCACGCTTGCTGAGCCTATAAATGAAAAATAATTTATTCTTTTATCAGTAACTAAGTAGGTTGCAGCTTCTCTATCGCAAACTGCAGCTTGACACCAACCTTCTGGCATTCCCGCTTCTTTTAAAATTTCTATAAAATTTAAGCAAGAAAGTGGAGTAGTGGAAGCAGGTTTAATGATTACCGGACAACCTGCTGCAAAAGCAGTTACTGTTTGATGAATCGTTAAGTTTAAAGGATGATTAAAAGCACTAACAGAAGCAACAACTCCAATAGGTTCTCTGCTTACAAAAGCAACTCTGTTTACTGATGCTTGGGTTAATCCCATAGGAATTTCTTCACCTTTTATCTGTGCAATATGTTCAGCTGCTAATTTTACTCCGTTGATGGCCCTAAGTACTTCAACTTTAGAATCTATGTAAGGTTTTCCGCCTTCTTGCGCTGCAATTTTAGTCAGTTCTTCCACACGACCTTTCATTATTTCTGCAGTCTTTTCTAAAATAGCAATTCGCTGGTGTGCCGGCAACCAATTAGACTGATCCTCAAATAAAGCATAAGCGGTTTGCAATTGTTTTTCTACTTCATTTATACCTATTATCGGAATTTTTTTTATTAATTCTAAATTATAAGGAGATACTACTTGTAACATTTTTTGTTATTTGTTAATGGTTATCAATTAATTATTATTCTCTAGTATAGGCGCAGAGAAGCAAATATTGTTAATCGTTAATTGTTTAATTTCAAATCTCACCCTCTACAAAATACACGTTTTTTCTTTTAGGATTACATTTAATATAGAGTGATTTAAGGAATAATCTACTGCTAAATCTATAAGATGTACACCATCGCTATTTAAGCATTTTTCAATTGTTGCTACTAATTCATCATCGTTGGTAGGTCTATGCCCTACAGCTCCGTAGCTTTCTGCATACTTTACAAAATCAGGATTAGCATAATCAAGTCCGTAGCTTTCAAAGCCCATTCCTTCTTGTTTCCATTTAATCATTCCATAAGCATTATCATTTAAAATAATAACTACCAAGTTTAATTTTAAACGAACTGCCGTTTCCATTTCTTGAGAGTTCATCATAAAACCACCATCACCACAAACAGCTACCACTTTTCTTTCGGGATAAATTATTTTTGCCATCATAGCCGCAGGTAATCCAGCTCCCATTGTGGCTAAGGCATTATCCAATAAAAGTGTATTTCTTTGGTAACATTTGTAGTTTCTAGCAAACCAAATTTTATAAATTCCATTATCAAGCGATACAATTCCATCATCAGGAATAAGTTTTCTCATTACATTTACCAATCGTTGAGGTAAAGTAGGAAAACGTTTATCCTGAGCATATTTGGACAAATGCATTTCCACTTCGTTGGTAATTCTTTCATAATATGAAAAATCCCAATTGGGTGAATTAGTAATGGTTTTAGACATTTGTTCAATGGAATCATCAATATCTCCAACTACATTTAGTTGAGGAAAGTAAACAGCATCTACTTGAGCAGGAAAGTAATTGATATGAATGACTTTTGTGCCGCCATGTTCCATAAAAAATGGTGGTTTTTCAATTACATCATGACCAACATTAATGATTAAATCGGCTCTGTTGATGGCACAATGCAAGAAATCACTATCAGAAAGAGCTGCTGTACCTAAATATAGTTTATGTCTTTCGTCAACCACACCTTTTCCCATTTGAGTATTGAAAAAAGGCATACCTGTTTTTTCAACAAAATCAGTAAGGGCTTTACTTGTATTTTTTCTGTTAGCTCCTGCGCCAATTAATAATAGTGGCATTTTAGCTTTTTCTATCATTTCTACGGCTTGTTGAATTACTTTTTCATCAGCAGTAGGAATGCTACAATCAGATACTTCAAAAACCTGATTAGCAACATCTTCAATAGCAATATCTTCAGGTAATTCTAAATGAACTGCTCCTGGACGTTCTTCTGTAGCCAAACGAAAACATTCTCTTACTAAAGGAGCAATATTATTGGCATTCACAATTTGCTTGGTAAATTTGGTAATGGGTCTCATTAAATCAACAATATCAACAATTTGAAACCTTCCTTGCTTACTTTTCTTGATAGGTTTCTGACCTGTAATCATAAACATTGGCATTCCACCAAGTTGAGCATAAGCCGCTGGAGTAACAAAGTTAGTAGCCCCAGGACCTAACGTAGCAATACAAACACCAGGTTTGCCTGTTAACCTGCCATAAGTTGCAGCCATAAAACCTGCACCTTGTTCATGTCGAGTAATTATAAGTTGAATAGATGAGTTTTTTAAGGAATTAAGAAAATCTAAGTTTTCTTCACCCGGAACACCAAAAATGTATTTTACGCCTTCGTTTTCGAGTGCTTTAATAAATAAATCAGATGCTTTCATGTGAGCTTTTTAGTTTGTGGTTAGATAAAAACAAAAGTCAACAAACTTTTTTTGTTGAGATTTTTTTAATCGTTTAATTTATACACAATCCAAAAGCTTTTAATAACAATTTGATTTTTTGGCTTAAATAAATTGATTTTAAATAAAAACGCTTGGATGACAATTAAAATTCATCCAAGCGTTTTTCTGTACTCTACTTGCCGCCATTATTTCTTAAGTCAGTAATACAATTTTGATCTAATTCAGGAATATTTCCTCCAACTAAGTTACCAATAATATCGGTAGTTTCCATTTTATAATACATTAAACAAGTGTCATTATCGCAATGGTGTCCGTGATCGTTATCCTGATGATTGGTTTGCATAGAGGTGCCATTATTTACTAACCCTAATACATGACCAAATTCGTGATTGACAATTGTGGTTTCCAATACTTCATTAGTCGGCTGCGTAATTCCACCGGAATAATCACTAACTGTTTTTTGAAATATTGCTATAGATGTTTTTCCATAAGCCATTCCTAAATATTTTGTATTATCAGTGTCCTGAATATAACCTGCGTCTAAGAATAATATGTGAGCAGTTAAAATATCTCCTAAAGGAAAGTGCTTTCTATGCATTTTTTCCAAATAAACTACATCGCTATGAGAGAATGAAGATTTTCTTGGAGAAGGAATGCTTTTCATGGTTACTTTTACTCCTTTAGATTTATTTAACCTTGCAGAAAGAAAGGTAACCATATTATTTACTGTTTCTTGAGTTGGCATATAACCTTGAACATAGCTAATTTCTACAACTAACATCTTATATTTTTTGCCAGATAAGAAGTCTATAGGCTCTATATAACCTGAATTAGGTTTAAATGAGTTGTCCTTTTTACATCCAAAAGTAACATTGAAAATAACTAATAGGATGATGATTCTTAAGTAGTTCATTATATTTTAGTTTTAAGATTAATAAATTTTATTAATGTCAAGTTTAGTTTGTGTTTAGTAATATTCAACATTTTTTATTTTAATAACGGGTTTTAGTTTAAACGATCCATCACCTTCAATTACAATAGATTGTTCTGCATCAAAATCTACTAAAATACTTATAGTTTTATTGGCTACTATACTAAATGGAGTAACAATTTTCAAACCTGTTTCATCTTGGCTAGATAATTTTAGTGGATAGATAGAATCTGTTGTGACAACGGTGTTTTGTTGTCCTAAAATTAATCTCATTTGGGTAATTTTTCCTATAGATAAATCTTGAGGATCTGCAATTACTACCGAAACATTATTTTGCAAGTCGAGTAAGTTGTAAATTCCGGCATTGGTATTTAAAGTTACCCAACCATTATTACTGTTGTTATTGTTGGCATAATGTACTTGAATCTCTTGAACTTCAACATTTACTTGCGTGAAGTTTGCTGGAGCATCAGTCATTTTTACCATCATTTTACCTTTGTTTACCTCATCTTTGGTACATCCAATAATAAATAATCCTATTGTTAGTGCCGTTAGTATAAACATTTTTATCATTGTTTTCATGGTTCTAATTTTTAAGATGTTATAATAAATTATTATTAAAAGGTTACTTTAATTCCTAGTCCAGGATCTAAGGAAGTCCAAACTCGACCGTTAGAAATTACTTCAACGTAAGGTTTAACGTCTAAACTAAAAGCAAATGGAATAGAGGGGATTTTGTACTCCATACCTATAATACCATCAACTCCTAAACCTACATTACCTTCATTGTACCTGTAATATCTATCATTTCTGTAATAAACTAATCTTCTTCCAGCTTCAAAAGCTACGTGACCACCAGCACCATAGTACCAATTTAGCCCATCTACATCAAAAGCAGGAACGTGTTTTTCATACAATAATGTAGCACTTAAACCATGACTCCAAAAGCCTATAATTCCTTCTAAAGCACTACTACTACTTACAAATTGTTTAATGGTTAATCCAGATGTTTCTCCGGCTCTTAAACCAATTGCAGTTTTATAGTTGGTTGAATTAATTGCTAAATCGGGCATTTTATCACCGTCTTGAGCGTTTACATTAGCAGTTATAAAAACTGCAATTAATACTGTGGATAAAATTTTTGTTGTTTTCATGATTTTAAGTTTTTATAGTTTGATTATCTTTGAGACTAACTACGTACCAAATCCGTATTGTTTTTATAATTACTTGAAAAACAATTGTTTGTGATTGTGTTTAATTGTGTCATTTTTTCAATAATGAAAAATAGTTTTCAAAATGAAAAAGATAATTATTGCTTTTTTGTGATAGTAAATAGTAATGAGGATAACTTTATAGTTATTTTCTTTTAGTTCAAAGCTGATCTTTGAACTATGGGTAATTATATTGGAGGAGGTTGTAATATATCCTAATACTAAAAGTATTACTTTTTTAACAAAACTTAGTAAAATGAAATTAGAGAAACATAATTTAACTGAGTTATTTGCCTATTATGAATATATATAATAATAGTCAAAATTTTAAACAGAACATCCCGAAGTTTAAAATAAACTTCGGGATGTTCTGTTTAATGAAATTAAGGAGATTAGGATTATTTGTTAGCTAAACTTACTTGACTACTTTCTTTAGTTTCAATTACTAAGAATTTACTTTTTTCCCAAAATAAATCGGGGTTAGTAATTTTAATGTAGTTTACTATACCATTTTCCTCTATCAACTCGTAACTTTCTGTTGGATGGTTAGTAATAATTTCGGCTTTTTTGCTATAAACAGGAATGGTTTTTACATTTCGTTTATCTACTTGTATAAAATCATCTTTATCAAAGCCCTCTTGCAGTGTTTTGGTAGCCCTAATTCCTAAAATGCCACCTTCTTTAGTAACAATTTCTGATTCTTTTAATTCATCAAAAGTGCCAGTTACATAGAATTTCATATTAATGGTATCATCTTTTTGAGCAATTATTTTCTCAGTATCTTCCAACAAAAACTTTTGGTGTTCATTTTCTAAACTCAAGAAATTATTTTCAATGGTTAACTCTTCTATGTTTTTTGCAAGTAAATCATTGGCTTTTTTAAGCTCAGCAGTTTGTGTTTCATAATCTTTAATTTTTTTATTGAGTCCTGTTATTTTTTTACCAAAAGAAGCTAATCTTTTGTTTTTATCTGTCACTTGATTGTTAAGGTCTTCAATAATTCTTTTGTTTTCAGCAATTAAGTGTTCTATAAAGTTAATTTCTTGCTGAATTCTTTCTTTTTGAGTTGTACCTTTCTCAATATTACCTTCGTCAAAGTTAAATTTCAGGTTGTTTTCTGTTGCCGTAATTTGAGCTAAATTGGCTTCAATTTGATCGAAAGATTGTTGAACATGTTCTTCCATGGCAAGTTTTTCGTGCTCAAAAAATTCTTGAAGTTGAACATTTTCATCATATTGTTTGTAGGCAAAAAATGTTGCTCCTAAGGCTGCTACGATAAAAAATGTTAGTAATACATTTTTAAGCATTTTGTTGTTACTTTTTTCTTTTGTTTTCATGATTTCTAATTTTTGGTTTAACATAATTTATTTATATTTAATTATTAATTACTTGATTAAAATTTACACCCTACACTTATTAAAAAATAACTACTTTTTACTTGATGGTTATTAATATAACCAATAGGGTTTCTGGAATTATTTTTTCTAAAGTCTAAGAAGAATATTTTGTTATTTCTTGCTGATACTTCAGCACCAATTCCATAAACAAAAGAGTTTTCAATGGTCTCTAATGTTTTTATTTCTTGGTTTTCATACCCATGTAAGTGATTAAAAGTGGTATTATCATATTCTCTTGTTTCTAATCCCAATAGTTTAAAATTTATACTTGGTCCTGCCAATGCATGTATACTAAAAGATTTGTTTAGTGGTATACTAAGTTTGGCTGTAATTGGTATTTCAAAATAGAATAAGCTGTATTTATCATTATAGTAATTCATTGTTGTAGTTTCTCCTTCTGTAATGATGTTAGCACCTCTCATTCTGCCACCTTTAGATGTAAACATAAAATCGGCACTAACACCTAACACTTTTCCAAATTGATAATTAGTTGTTAAACCACCAGTAAACATTAATTTAGTAGATCCGGTACTTACACCTTTAAAATCTAACTTACTTTCACCAATACCAAATCTATAACCGTAGTAAAAACCTTTTTGTTGACCACTAACATTGTTTGGTAAAAATGTTATTAAACAACATAATATAAAGCTCATGTTTAGTGATATGTTTTTAATGTTTTTCATTTTTTATATTAGTTCTTCTTGTTCTTCTTTGAATTCTTTGGTAAGTAGTTTCTGTAAAACAGCACCTAATCTGTCTTTAGTGTTTACTGTTTTATCTATATAATCATAAACACCTTGTCTCATTAATTCACTAGTTGTATGAGCATTTTGTTGAGAACTCATCATTATGATTTCACAATTATCACAGTGTTTTTTTGCTGCCTTAACAATATCAGCTCCAGTTAATATATCATCTTCTTCATTATTTTCTAAATAATAATCGAGCACCATGATGTTTGTGTCGTCTTCTAATTCTTCAATACAATCGTGCGCATTTAAGTAAGATTTGATTTCAAAATCAAATTCCGGATAAACTGCCGAGTTACATAATGTATTTAAATAATGAGTAAGTGCTTTATTGTAATACAAGTTGTCTTCTACGATTACAATTTTTAATTTTTTCTTTGTTCTCATTGTTTTCATGGCTATTAGTTTTAATTGTTCGAATAGGTATATTCTATTCTTGTGCCATGGGTATGTGTAAAAAAATAAATCACTGAATTTCAGTAATTTATTTTAATTAAAAAACTTGGGGTAGTTTTCATTATGAAGAAATGATTTTCAAAATGAAAACATTACACAGTTTGTGGTAAATATTTTTGAACACATTCTAATACTGAGTTATAAATATCATCCACTTCTTTATGGATGACACAACAAATACCACTAGCTTTCATTTTTTCAATAATATTATAATCATCGAGACCAGTAAGTAGTGCTACGGGAATATCCGGATTAACTTTAATTATTTCATTAAAAACTTGTTCTCCATTCATGGTGCTAGAGTTGTTATTAATTTTTCTTCCATTTTCATAGAGGTAATAATCTAAAAAAATCATATCGGGCATTTCATAATTAAGTTGATTAAGCATAGATTCTCCATTACAAAAGTTTTTTGTTTTTGTATTAGGAATAGAGCTTATAACTTTAGCGAGTATGTCGGCAATAATTCGGCTATCTTCAACGATGTATACTAATTTTTCTTGTGTTTTCATGACCTTAAGTTTTAATTGGGTTATATGGTTATTTTGATTTTTTATCTTCTTTTAATAAACGATAAACGGTAGTTTGTCCTATACCAAGTTTATCGGCAACTAATTTGGTGTTATTATTACATTTTTGCATATAGTGATTTACAATTCTAATTTCATATTCTCTCATAGTCATTTCATCTGTGAGCACA
>Ga0209344_10003985_pt1 | contig 14035 bp, 13 predicted proteins | sample Cruoilmetagenom6_FD_187293 | JGI IMG/M metagenome (GOLD analysis project Ga0209344, IMG submission 187293) | Oil polluted marine microbial communities from Coal Oil Point, Santa Barbara, California, USA - Santa Barbara Oil Seep Sample 6 (SPAdes)... | ecosystem: Environmental > Aquatic > Marine...
CCAGACGAAAGAAGAGGGATGACCCTAGGGAACCTGGTCGGCTACAGACCTGTGTTCCGCGATATTCGATTTCATTGCAGCCGCGCGCCGAAACCGTATCGTTGGGACGCATAACTCTACCACGCTGAGGCCGTCCGAGCCACGAACCGCCGCAGTCACCGCAATCCGCCCCGATCGGAACAGTCGCGACTTAATCGCCGCGGAATCCTAGTTCCCGCGAATGATGTCCCGAAGCTTCGCCAATCGCGCCGAAACATCCCGCTCGTTGCCGTTGTTCGTCGGTTGGTAATACTCAGTGCCAGCCAAAACGTCGGGAAGGTATTGCTGTTTAACTACTCCAAACTCGGAGTCATGGGAATAGCGATACCCCTTGCCGTGCCCTAAGCGCTTCGCTCCGGGATAGTGCGCATCGCGGAGCGGCTTAGGCACGCGCCCAATCTTGCCGGCTCGAACATCGGCGATGGCGGCATCCAGTGCGGAATATGCGGCGTTGGACTTAGGCGCAGTAGCGAGGTAGACGACAGCCTCCGCCAACGGAATCCGGCCCTCAGGCATACCGATGAGTTGAACCGCATCCGCCGCTGCGACCGCGATGACCAGCGCTTGTGGATCGGCAACGCCTACGTCTTCCGCAGCACTAATGATTACGCGCCGAGCAATGAATCGAGGGTCCTCCCCTGCCTCGATCATGCGTGCCAAATAGTGCAAGGCCGCGTCGACATCCGAACCCCGAACAGACTTAATAAACGCGCTAATAACGTCGTAATGCTCGTCACCCTGCCTGTCATAGCGAAGCAATGCGCGGTCCACTGCGTTCGCCACATGCACAGCCGTCACGATCGCAGGGCTCTTGGCGCCTTCGACGTTCGAGGCCGAAACGGCGGATGCTTCGAGAGCAGTCAACGCGCGCCGAGCGTCCCCCGACGACAAACGTATGAGCAGCGCGCGGGCTTCTGATTCGAGCACCACAGCACCCTTCAACCCGCGCTGATCCGAAACCGCGCGATCTATCAGATCTCCCAAGTCGTCGTCATCAAGCTGATTGAGGGTAAGCAATAAGGAGCGTGAGAGAAGGGGCGAAATGACGGAAAAGGACGGATTCTCGGTTGTCGCCGCAATAAGAATGACCCAGCCGTTCTCGACGCCTGGCAGCAGAGCATCCTGCTGGGCTTTAGTGAAGCGGTGAATCTCATCGAGGAAGAGAACAGTAGAGACGCCGTAGAGATCACGCGCCGTCAGCGCTTCCTCCATTGTCTGGCGAACATCTTTCACCCCCGCGGTGACAGCAGATAACTCTACGAACTTTCGCTGCGAACCGCGCGCGATTGCCTTCGCGATCGTTGTCTTGCCCGTTCCAGGCGGGCCCCACAAAATAATGGACGCTGAGCCATGGCTACCTTCGGCATCCGAAGCCAAGTTCACGAGTGGAGAGCCTCGCTGCAGCAAGTGTTTCTGCCCGACGATGTCTTCAAGAGTGAGCGGTCGCATGCGGACGGCAAGCGGAGTTGCTCCGCTATGCAGAGTTGTGGAACCGTCCATACCGCAATGCTAACGGTCGTTTCTGACACAGAAAGCACTGCACTATCTGGCTCTCCGCACGCCGTGGCGTTTGGCTGTGATTCCCACGAGACCGTAAGGTTCAATGTGGCGTTCCTACGACAGCGGCGGCGTCCGCGATTCTTCAAGGAGTAATGGTGGCATCCAGCAAGAAGCATTCACTCGAGCAAAAAGAAGCTCGAGAGCGACTGCGCCAATACACCGCGCGTACTTTAGTGCATGAGGGAACCATTGCCCGCCGCAAGCGAGACAACGTGCTCGCGATCAGCGTGGGGCTCATCATCATCGCGCTCGTTGCGACGGCACAAGTCTTCTATTTTTCGTCAGGACCCGGGATGCCAGAGCCGGCCCCCACGTTCACGCCGGAGCCAGAAGCAAGCCCGTCCGGCAACGTCGGTGACGTCCCGGATCTCGCACTCGCCGAAGACCGCACCTGGACAGGACAGCTCACTCTCAATGATGTGGCACTCGACATTGAGCTCGATGGCGCTTCCGCACCGCAAGCGGTGTCGTCAATCATCGATTCGGTCAACTCGGGCTACTACATCGACACGGCTTGCCACCGCCTAGTTGTTACTGACAGCGCTGGCTTGATCCAGTGCGGTTCACTCGATGGCACGGGTGCCAGCGACCCGAGCTACGCTTACGGACCCATTGAGAACGCCGGCGTCGGAGGGTTCTACCCTGCCGGTACCATCGCCATCGCTCGCTCCGGAGACAACGCGTTCTCGAACGGACGCCAGTTCTTCATTGTCTTCGACGATGCAATCATTCCTGACGACACCGCCGGCGGCTACAGCATCGTCGGTCAGGTGGTATCTGGACTCGACGCTCTCCAATCTGAGATCGTCGCTGGAGGCATCGTTGACGATGCCCAAGACGGAGCACCTGTGACCGCCACAAGCATCACGGGCTTCACAATCCAGTAACAGCGTCAACGACCGTTAGCGCGGTTGTCCTAAGCTTGGGTAACCCGGCAGCGACTTCCGGCACAATCAGCAAGGTGAAGTAATTGGCTACACAGGAGCAAAACGAGTGGGGACGCGTCGATGAGACGGGAACCGTTTTTGTCCGCGAAGTAAACGGGGAGCGCGCCGTAGGGCAGTACCCCGACGGAACGCCGGACGAAGCGCTGGCCTATTTCACGCGCAAGTACCATGAGCTTGCCGGTCAAGTGACCCTCCTCGAACAGCGCGTCAAGAACGGTGCGCCGGCGGCGGATGTCGCAAAAACCATCGCTGCCCTCAGCGAATCGATCTCCACGGCCAACGCCGTCGGCGACCTCGCTGCTTTGGCCGCTCGCGTGGAAGCACTCGGTGGATCAGTAACTGAACTAACCGAAAAGCAGAGCGAAGAAGCGAAAGTGGCACTCGCAGAGGCCATCGAAACTCGCACGGCTCTTGTCGTTGAGGCCGAGACGCTTGCCGCTGCAGACCCCGCGAAAGCTCAGTGGAAGCAAGTCACCGCTCAGATGGATGACATCTTCGCGCGCTGGCAGGCCCACCAGGCCGACGGCCCGCGCTTGCCAAAAAACGACGCCAACGACCTTTGGAAGAGATTCCGTGCCGCCCGCAGCACGATCGACACGCACCGTCGCGCCTTCTTCGCCGAACTGGATTCAGCTCACAAACAGGCACGAGCCGTCAAACAGGCTCTCGTTGGGGAAGCCGAAGCACTGGCGGCTCAAGGTGTTGATGGAATCCCCGCCTACCGCCGTCTTCTCGATCGGTGGAAAGCTGCCGGCCGCGCTGGCAAAAAATTCGACGACGCGCTGTGGGCAAAGTTCAAGCAGGCTGGCGATGTGTTGTACGCCGCTAAGTCGGAGATCGACGCTCAAGACAACATCGAGTTCTCGGCCAACTGGGAAGCCAAGAAAGCGCTCCTAGACGAAGCTGAGCCCCTTCTTACCGCTACGGACCGAACTCAGGCTAAGAAAGCGCTCCTTTCGATCCAAAAGCGCTGGGACGAGATCGGCAAAGTTCCTCGCGACAAGATCAAGGTGGCGGAGGAGCGGCTGCGCAAAATTGAAACCGCGGTACGCAAGCTCGATGAAGAACACTGGAACAAGAATAATCCAGAACGCCAAGAGCGCTCTGAAGGATTCCTTGGCCAGCTCAACGAAGCTATCGCAAAACTTGAAGCTGAGCTCGCAGAAGCGAAAGCAAACGGTAACGCAAAGAAGATTTCGGCTGCTCAAGATGCGCTTGATGCCCGCAAGGCTTGGCTGGGCGCTCTCAAGTAGCCGATACTCCACACTCTTCATTCGATGAAGTTGTCCACGGAAGTGTCGCTCAGTTCCTAGCCAACGGGCGGCAGCGACACCATGGGGAGTATGACCTCACGATTGCCCTCCGTATTGAGCAAGAACGATCTCCCCTCTGCTGAGCTTCAGTGTGCAGCGCTCGATGGCGAGGTCTATCCCCTTGACTCGTGCTACTGCCCCATCGATGAATTCGACACGATTCATCTCCGTGCGCGAGCACTCGGCACTGCATTGGATTCTCGCATCATCGCCGAGAGGATGACCGCGGCGTGGGTGTGGAACGCAGCGCTCAACCCGCCGCGCAGGCATGAATTGTGCGTTGCAACAGGGGCGCGAACTCGCCCCGCGTCAGACCTCAATGCAGTGCTCCGCGAGGTCGTGATCGATGAGAGCGAAATCGATCTGATCGCAGGCGTGCAAGTGACCTCTCGTCTAAGAACCGTCATCGACATCCTCCGCTTCAGTGAGAGCTTCGACGAGCGAGAACAGAAGGCCGTTACTACCCTGCTCGTCGACGGAGTGATCAGCCTCGACGACTGCGTGGCTGCCGTGACCGGTAGACGCAATCTCCCTCAAAAACGACGAGCTCTCGAACGACTAGCTCGATTCGGCGCGCAAGCCGCCTAACAACCCGTGAGTCGCCTTCTAACCGCTGTTAACGCGATAGACGTCGTACACGGCGTCTACACGCCGAACGGCATTGAGCACGCGATCCATGTGGGTCGTATCCCCCATTTCAAAAACGAACTTACTGATCGCGAGGCGATCAGTCGACGTGTTGACGGTTGCCGAAAGAATGTTGACGTGGGTTTCGCTCAGAACTTTCGTAATGTCGGAAAGCAGTCCAGAACGGTCAAGGGCCTCGACCTGAATTTGCACCAAGAAAAGGCTCTTCGAGGTTGGTGCCCATTCCACATCGATCATCCGCTCGGGCTCATCAAGAAGAGACTGCACGTTCTTGCAGTCGCCCCGATGCACAGATACTCCTGCTCCTCGAGTCACGAATCCCACCACTGCATCCCCCGGCACCGGGGTGCAGCAGCGCGCAAGCTTGACCAAAATGTCGGGAGCACCACGCACAAGGATGCCTGAATCTGAATGCTTATATGCGCGCAGTTTACCTTGAGCCGGGAAGGTGAGTTCTCCCTCATCTTCCTCAGTTCCCGAGCTGAGCGATGCGACGAGCTTTTCAAGGACCGACTGAGTGGAGATGTGTCCTTCGCCGACCGCAGCGTAGAGTGCGGACACGTCCTCGTAGCGCATCGTCGCCGCAAGCTCGGCAAACGACTCCTGGTTCATCAACTTCTGCAGCGGCATATTCTGCTTGCGCATCGCGCGAGCAATCGCATCCTTGCCCTGCTCGATTGCTTCGTCCCGTCGTTCTTTGGTGAACCACGCACGAATCTTGTTTCGAGCCCGTGTGCTCTTGACGAAGTTCAGCCAATCTTGGCTCGGCGCCGCATCTGGGCTCTTCGAGGTAAATACCTCGACAGAATCGCCACTGGTGAGTGCCGTCTCAAGGGGCACGAGGCGCCCGTTAACTTTCGCGCCCATCGTGCGGTGACCGATCTCAGTGTGGACCGCGTAGGCAAAGTCCACGGGAGTGGCACCTGCGGGCAGACCGATCACCTTGCCCTGCGGCGTGAACACGTAAACTTCTTTCGCGCCGATCTCAAAACGCAAGGACTCGAGGAACTCGCTCGGATCAGAAGTCTCTGCCTGCCAGTCAGTGATGTGCGCCAACCAGGCCATGTCGTTGTCGACAGGACCAGTCTCGACGACCTTGCCTGCAGCGCGATCCTTGTACTTCCAATGGGCAGCGACACCGAACTCTGCACGGTGGTGCATCTCGTTAGTGCGAATCTGGATCTCGACAGCACGCCCTTGAGGACCGATCACCGTTGTGTGGAGCGATTGATAAAGATTGAATTTCGGAGTCGCAATGTAGTCCTTGAAGCGACCGGGAATCGGGTTCCATCTGGCATGAATAGAGCCGAGAACCGCGTAACAGTCCCTCACCGAGTTAACGAGAACTCGAATGCCGACTAAGTCATAAATCTCGTCAAAATCACGACCACGAACGATCATCTTCTGATAAATCGAGTAGTACTGCTTTGGCCGCCCCGCTACCGTGCCCTTAATACGTGATGTCTTCAAGTCGTCGTTGACAGAGGCAATCACTTGCTTGACGAACTCATCGCGCAGAGGAGTGCGTTTTGAAACGAGACTTTCAATTTCAACGTAGATCTTCGGATGCAAGACAGCGAACGAAAGATCTTCAAGCTCGATCTTGATAGCTTGGATACCTAGACGGTGAGCAAGCGGAGCGTAAATCTCCAGTGTTTCTTGGGCTTTGCGAGAGGCGGATTCGCGGGGAACAAACCCCCACGTTCGCGCGTTGTGCAATCGGTCGGCCAGTTTGATCACGAGTACTCGGATGTCTTTAGACATCGCCACGATCATCTTGCGCACAGTCTCCGCTTGAGCACTGTCCCCGTATTTCACCTTGTCGAGCTTGGTGACGCCATCGACCAACATTGCGATCTCATCACCAAACTCGACTCTGAGTTCGTCTAATGAATATGCGGTGTCTTCGACGGTGTCATGGAGCAGCGCGGCAGCAATTGTCTTCTCGCCGATTCCGAGCTCAGCCAAGATCTGCGCTACCGCGATCGGGTGGGTGATATATGGTTCGCCGCTCTTGCGAACCTGGCCATCGTGGGCACGGAACGCGGCCGCGTAGGCACGCTCGATGAGCGGCAGATTCACCTTCGGGTGATGGGTCTTCACCGTACGCAGCAGCTTTTCAACGGCACCCGCCGGCTGAGCGCGCGAGAAAATTCGAGGCAAGAGCGCTCTGAAGGAAGCTGACGACTGTTGTGACTCACTCATCTGGGCTGCCTCCTAGATCAATTCTAGAGCCGGGTAGCCGCATACAACGCCACAAGCGTCCAACACCATCGCTCGGGCACGTGGGCGCATATCTGCGCCCACGCTGAGCCTGATTACTTGCTGTCCTTCTCGAGAGCCCGAGCGGCCGTCAGGCGCTTCGTGCGACTAATGATGTCCGGCTCATTTTGCCGGAACTGAGCGTACAAGGGAGCGGCGATGAAGATTGTCGAGTAGGTACCAACGACGATGCCGATGAAAAGCGCCAGCGCAATGTCGCGAAGTGTTCCTGCACCCAACACATAAGCGCCGATGAAAAGAATCGCTGCCACGGGCAGCGCCGCAACTACACCAGTATTGATTGATCGCACGAGCGTCTGGTTCACCGCAAGGTTCACTGATTCGGCAAACGTGCGTCGGGATTCTGCGCCATCTTCCGAGGTGTTCTCTCGAATCTTGTCGAACACCACCACGGTGTCGTACAGCGAGAAGCCGAGGATCGTCAGGAACCCAATCACCGCGGATGGGGTGATCTCAAATCCGAAAATTCCATACACGCCAGCGGTGATGACAATGTCGTGGAGGAGAGCAATCATCGCTGCTATCGACATTTTCCACGTGCGGAAGTAGATAGCCATCATGATCGCCGCAAGCGCAATAAACACAAGCAAGGCGCGTAACGCTGATGCTGTGATGTCGGCGCCCCACGAAGGTCCCACGAAGGACGCAGCCACAAGATCGGTATCGACACTGAACGCTTCCGCCAGCGCATCGCGCACAGCATTAGACTCTTCAGCTTCCAGCTGCTCGGTCTGCACTCGCAGGGAGTCGGTTCCGACGATAGAGACGGTGGGGTCGGCGTCTGCAACAACAGCCGTCACCGTCTCGGAGGCCAGAGTCTGAGCATCGTCACTCGTGCCGGGTTCTCGAAGCTCTTGAACGGAGTCGATCTGGAACTGCGACCCACCCTTGAACTCGATGCCGAAGACGTATCCGCCCCGGAGCGCTGGGACAACGATTGAGACGGTGACAAGAACTGCCGCGAGGATGTACCAGGTCTTGCGTCGGCCAATGAAATTAACCGAAAGTGCTCCGGTGTAGAGGTCATTTCCAAACTTGGAGAAACTAGCCATCAGGAATCCTTTCCTTCTGAGCTGGAACCGTGTGCGGTACCGGCCAATTCAGCAGCCTTGCGCTCCGCAATGGTCTGTCGACGAGCGGCTTCCCTGCTGGCACCCGCCTTGTTCTTATCTACTACTGGGGCTCGGAATTGCGCGCGACCGCGGTACACCGCCCCGAGGGCATTCGGATCAAGCCCGCTCAGGGGATGTCCGCTCGAGAAGAAACGCGTGGTCGCGAGCAGCTGAAGCATCGGGTGGGTGAAGAGAACGACAACCAGCACGTCGATCACGGTGGTGATTCCCAGCGTTAGCGCGAAGCCTCTGACGTTCCCGACAGCCAGCACGAAGAGCACGACCGCCGAGAGAAGGTTGACCGCCTTGGCCGCTGAGATGGTGCGCAGGGCGCGTTTCCATCCAGCTTCTACGGCTCCAGTAATGGAACGACCATCGCGCAGTTCGTCTCGGATTCGCTCGAAGTACACAATGAAGGAGTCCGCGGTAAAACCGATCGCCACGATCAGACCCGCAACACCGGCAAGCGAAAGCCGGTAGCCATAGCGCCAAGAGAGATAGGCGATGACCAGATAGGTCAAGATTCCCGCTACCAGGAGGGATGCGACTGTGACGAGACCAAGCAAGCGGTACTGGAAAAGCGAGTAGATGACAACGAGCAAAAGACCAATAAGACCAGCGATGAGACCAGAATTGAGTTGCGCAGTTCCGAGCGTTGCAGAAATCGTTTCGTTGCTTTGAACCTCGAATCCGATCGGCAGAGCACCGAACTTCAGCTGGTCAGCCAAAATCTCGGCACTCTCCTGAGTGAACGATCCAGAAATCTGTGGGTTGCCACCGGTGATGATGCCTTCAGTGGTCGGAGCCGAAATGACGCGACCGTCGAGGACAATTCCAAAACGGTTGCGGGGGTCATTGGGCTCGGTGAAGCCGTAGAGACGAGTTGTCATCTCGGCCATGCCTGCCTTGCCGACACTGTCAAACGTGGGGAACACGCCCCAAGTCCCGGTGCTGACACCCTGCGAACTGCTAACCAAGCCGCTACTGGCATCGACGATCGTGCTGCCCTCGACCTCGACGGGACCGAGGATGTATTTGAAGAGGCCGTCGACGTCGCACGTGATGAGCGGCTCATCGGTCGGAGCAACGCTGAAATTATCGAGCGATGCGCAGTCGAAGTTGTTGTACTCGTCGAAGAGCGCTTCAGTGATCCAGTTCAGGTCGCTCGCGTCCGTGGGCGTTGCCGTCGGCGTCGTCGCCAAGGTTGGCTCCTCAGTCGGCGTCGCTGTGGCATCCGTTGCCCCGTCTTCGCCGTCACTAGCGCCATCAGTCGGTTCTGGGGTGGGGGTTTCTTCCGCCGTGGACGTGATCGCTTGCTCAGTGAACAGCACTGGTCGGAACTCGAGCTTCGCTGAAGACTGAATGCGCTTGAGAGTTTCTTCGTCCGGGATGCCGGGGATCGAGACAACAACGTTGCGATCTCCCTGCGTCGTCACTTCAGACTCGGCAACACCACTGGCGTCCACACGATCACGAATAATCGACACGGCCTGAGCGAGCTGGTCACGGGTTACCGTTTGACCGCTCTCAAGCTGGGGCGCAAGAACAATCTGCGTTCCACCCTCAAGGTCGAGCGCAAGCTTGGGGGCCCAGGTCGCCGTTCCGAAGATGGAGCCAGCACCGATCAAAACGGTGAGCCCCACCGTGATTGCTGTGAGCCAGACTATGGCTCGCCAGGCGTTCTTCACAGGGGTAGTTCTAGCCACCTATTTGACTCAGCTTTCTTAACAGAGCAGTGCAGTTGCGCACGCCGTTGGACACTCGTCCCCAAAGGGAACGACTCTCAACACTAGTGGGTTACTCGGACGCCTTTTTCGACTCGGTCGGCTTTGACGCCTGAGTGTCGGAAAGCTCACCGAATTCCGGCTTGGTTTCGGCCTTCACACCCTCCGCGGGAGCATCCGTCGCTACCTCGCGCTCAGCTGCCTCGCGATTAGCGATTTCCATTGCTTCCTCAACCGAACGGGGAGCACCGGGCTCAACCTCATCCTCGGTTACAACCTTGGCAAGCGTCTGGCTGTGCACCTTGACGATGACGCCCTTGCTGATCTCGATCTCTGCAGAGTTAGCGACAGTGTCATTTGTCACGAGCATGCCGAAAAGACCAAAGTTGGTCATGACCTCCACGCCGGGGACCATCTGGTCGCGCAACTCTGCCATTTGCTGCTTACGCTTGCGCGAGTTGCGAACCATAAAGAAGATGAGCAACGCGAGAACGGCGAGCATTGCATAGTTGACAAAATCCGGGGACATAGGGGTACCTTTCGGTTGGTCTGTGGGCCTAGCGTTCAAGCTGAAGCGCGTGTCAAGCCACTAAAACTATAGTTCATCACCGAAGAGCGGCGAACTGCGGTCAGCCAGCCCAAAGTGCTCCCAGGCCGATCGTGTCGCAACACGGCCGCGGGGTGTACGGGTGAGAAGTCCGATGCGGACTAAGAACGGCTCGACCACCGATTCGACGGTCTCCGCCTCTTCTCCGACCGAGACTGCGAGAGTGCTCAGCCCTACAGGTCCCCCATCGAACCGCGTCAAGATCGTTTGCATGACCGCTCTGTCTAATCGGTCGAGCCCCCGTTCATCGACGTCATACAACTCGAGCGCGGCTCGAACTGCATCTCGGGATGCCGGCATGTCTTTGACGAGCGCAAAGTCGCGGACTCGTCGCAGAAGTCGATTCGCAATTCGTGGAGTGCCGCGGCAGCGGCCTGCGATCTCCGCGACCGCTGACTTGTCGATGGCGAGATCGAGCATGATTGCTGCACGAGCGATTACCTGCTCGAGCTCTGGTTCATCGTAAAACTCAAGATGTGCAGTGAACCCGAACCGATCACGCAGCGGATTGGGGAGCAAGCCAGAGCGTGTTGTAGCTCCAACAAGGGTAAAGGGCGCAATATCTAGCGGGATCGAGGTAGCTCCAGCACCTTTTCCCACCATGATGTCGATACGAAAGTCTTCCATCGCGAGATAGAGCATCTCCTCCGCAGAGCGCGCCATACGGTGGATCTCATCGATAAAGAGCACTTCTCCGGGCAAGAGCGATGACAAAACCGCGGCAAGGTCGCCGGCGTGCTGGATAGCTGGGCCGCTCGACATGCGGAGAGGGCGATTGCTCTCGTGCGCCACAATCATCGCCAAGGTCGTCTTGCCGAGGCCGGGAGGGCCAGCCAAAAGGATGTGGTCAGCGGTACGATTTTGCATTTCCGCAGCACGAAGCAAAAGCTGAAGCTGCCCTCGCACCTTGGCCTGACCTACGAACTCGTCTAGTGACTTGGGGCGGAGCGCCCCTTCGAACGCGAGTTCGGCATCGGATTCGACCTCGGGATTCACCGCGAGGTCGTCAGCTTGAGTCACGACGACGCCCCCTTGGAGCCGTGTGAGCCAACGATTGCCAGAGCGCGACGCAGTACACCCTGCGTGTCGTCTTTCTCGTCGTGAGAAAGATCACGAACGGCGGCTTCAGCAGCCGGACGTGCGACGCGTTCTGGCCAGCCCAATCCCTGCAACGCGATAGTCACACTCTCGACAACCGGAGTAGTGACAGCAGGGGCGCCGGAGCGCACGGGCGAGGTGACAACCAATTTTCCCGCAAGATTCAGAACGATAAGTTTCGCCGTCTTCGGGCCGATTCCCGACACCTTACGAAACGCGGAGTCATTCTCTTCGGAGACGGCGCTTGCTACCTCGTGAGGGGTCATCGCCGCCAGAACGCCCATCGCACTCTTCGGACCAACTCCGGTGACACCGCGCAGCAGTGTGAAGACGTCGAGTTCGTCCGCCGTTCGAAATCCGTAGAGCGAGAGATCATCCTCGCGCACGATCAGAGCAGTGCTCAATTGGGTTTCCGACCCCACTCGAACGGACAACGCGTGCTCCGGGGTGACACTAACGCTGAGCCCCACTCCCCCAACTTCGACGACAAGTGTGGTGCCGACCGCGGCAAGAACTGTGCCACGAAGGGATGAAATCATAGCTTCAGCCTACGAGCACCCGCCGACTTCTCAGCTGACCGCCACGCCTCCTGAGCGGGCGTGAGCCCGGATGCGGCTCCTGAACTCGTCGAATCAGACGCCACGTCGCGCACGCGAGAGGATGCTGCAGAATCAGCGGCAACGACACCGCTCTTCCACGCAGCGCAAATGGCAAGCGCGCAGGCATCAGCAGCATCGGCCGGTTTCGGTGCCTCTCGGAGCCCTAAAACTCGAGCAACCATTGTGCCTACTTGCTTCTTCTCCGCGCCGCCATATCCAGTGATGGCAAGCTTCACTTCCGTTGGTGTGTGGAGCGTAACTGCGAGGCCGTTGCGCGACGCCACGTACATTGCGACTCCGCTGGCTTGAGCCGTGCCCATCACGGTGCTCACGTTGTGCTGAGCAAAAACCCGCTCCAGTGCTAATTGTTGGGGCGAATACTCGGCAATGACAGCATCAATACCGTTGCCAATCTCGTGCAGCCTCTGCTCTAGTGCCATGTCGGGAGGCGTTCGAACAACTCCGACATACACAAGTGTCGCCCGCCTATTGGGCGCGACATCGACAACACCGATACCGCATCGCGTGAGTCCCGGGTCAATCCCGATCACGCGGAGCGACATCGTTTAGTCCTCGTCGAGTTCGGCCTGTACCTCAGGCGTGATGTCGAAGTTGGAGTAGATGTTCTGCACGTCATCTGACTCTTCAAGCGCGTCGATCAACTTGAAGACCTTGCGGGCGGTGTCGGCATCCACTTCAACTTTGAGATTCGGCACGAACTCGGCCTCTGAGGAGTCGTAGTCGATACCGGCCGTCTGCAGAGCATCTCGAGACTGCACGAGGTGAGCGGTGTCAGTGATGACTTCGAAACCCTCGCCGTGGTTCTTGACTTCTTCGGCGCCAGCGTCGAGCACAGCCATGAGGATGTCGTCTTCTGAGACACCCTCGGTCTTCGTGATCGAGATAACGCCCTTGCGTTCGAAGTTGTAGGCCACGCTGCCGGGATCTGCGAGCGAGCCACCATTGCGGCTCATGATCGTGCGAACGTCTGCTGCAGCGCGGTTCTTGTTATCGGTCAGACATTCGACCATGAGCGCTACGCCGTTGGGGCCATAGCCTTCGTACATGATGTTGAGGTACTCAACGGCGTCGCCGAGCTGGCCTGAGCCGCGCTTGACCGCGCGATCGATGTTGTCGTTGGGTACCGACGTCTTCTTTGCCTTCTGGATGGCGTCGACAAGAGTCGGGTTTCCCGAAAGGTCAGCGCCTCCAATCTTGGCGGCGACCTCAATATTTTTGATTAGTTTCGCGAAAGCCTTCGCGCGGCGAGAGTCTGTAATCGCCTTCTTGTGCTTGGTAGTTGCCCATTTAGAATGCCCTGACATAAGGGACATTCTAACGCGTATGAACCTCGCTCGACTGCGCGAATCCCCGCGCTAGAGTTCTTCAAGTGAACTGCGGAGCCCCAACTCAGCCAATTGCAATTGGGCTAGTCGCGCCACAGTCGCGCTGTTTCCCGCTCGCCATTCTGCGGCCGGGGCCTCCGAGACCCGTGCTAGTTCCGTCATATTGAGCGTCGTGAGCGCTCGGAGTGCCAACAGATCGGCCCCACCCGGCGTTGCCACCAGCCGCTGTGCTTCGCCGGCCCGTATAGCGAATCGGATGCGCGGCAGCAGCCAGACAAGAAGAATGAGGATCACCGGCACAATCCCGATGAACAGCCCCACCGCCGTGGCCGCTGCTTCAACCGAGGCTTGCTGACTCTGCCCCGCCGACTCCAGCGCTGCACCGGCTTCGCTCGCACCATCGAACGGTGCCCGGATGCCCGATCCAATCAGTGGCACCGAGCCAAGCGTATCGCCCAGTTCGACCATCGTTGATTGGAACCCTGCCCCCGCTTCCTGCATTTGGACCCCCAATTGCTGGAAGGCTGCGATGAGTTGGTACACCCAAACGCCCAAAATGATCCACACCACGATGAATGCGAGTGAAATCAGGTCAGCGACAATTTGACGCGTTCGACGCGCGGGCTGGTCGGCATACAGTTGCATTCCCCCATGATGCAGGGTCTACTGCACGGCGCGGGCGCGACGCACGAAGTACTCATGGAATCGCGTATCACCCGTCATTTCGGGATGAAAGGACGTGCCGAGCAGGTTGCCCTG
>Ga0209344_10003986_pt1 | contig 14035 bp, 14 predicted proteins | sample Cruoilmetagenom6_FD_187293 | JGI IMG/M metagenome (GOLD analysis project Ga0209344, IMG submission 187293) | Oil polluted marine microbial communities from Coal Oil Point, Santa Barbara, California, USA - Santa Barbara Oil Seep Sample 6 (SPAdes)... | ecosystem: Environmental > Aquatic > Marine...
GCACGGCATCGCATAAATTCGAAATGAATGTATAGCATGGTGATGGCAGAGAAATTTATGGTGAATAAGTGGTTGTCTAAATGTCGTTAAATATTGTGCAGCGTTTGCTACCCGGCTGGGGCGTTACTTATGGCCCTCCGGGCGATGGCCCTTTTCCAGCCGTCATGTTGTTGCATGGTTCTGAAGGCGCGTGGGCAGGGTGGAGTCATCGTGACGCGATGCTATTTGCCGCCCATGGCTTCCTGGCGTTCCCTTATGGCTACTCAAGCGGCGGTAATGCATGGAGCGCGGGGCATATTATCGATTACCCACTGGATCGCAGCGTGGAGGCGTTTACAGCCCTACGAGAATTCCAGTTCGCTGATGAGCGAGCAGGACTGTATGGCGTCTCACGCGGCGCCGAACATGCGTTATTGCTCGCCTCCCTCATGGCAAGAGATAAGATCGAAGGGGCACCTGATGCCATCGCCGCGCACAGCCCGCCAGATGTTGTATGCGGTGCCTTTGATGCACGTTGCTTTCGCGATGCTGGTGATCCGGGCTGGCAAGCTTGGGATGTCAGTAAGCGCGCCTGGACATGGCAGGGGAGTCATGAAGGCCTGCTGCCCACCACGCCTATCGAAATTGAGCGCTACCCTGGGCCGCTGTTTCTCTCCCACGGCACGCAAGATCGCATGTGGTCGGTTGAAATGACCAAGCGCTTGGAACAGCGCCTACTCAAGCATGGCCGCAGCCCGGAAGTGCATTACTACGAAGGTGAGGATCATATACCCAGTAGCGCCGGACAGAATATGCACTATCAGCTGCTGCTAGCGTTTTCCACAAAAAGTTTGATAAAGCTATAAGCGCTACTGAGTCAGCAGCGTTTATTTAAGAGGAAAGGCCCACCGCACATCACTAGATTAACGTTGCAGTGGGTGTGCTGTTTGCAACTTTAAGCTGTTGCCAGACGATATGGAAATGTCGGTATGTACCTGATCTGAATTTTTCGAGTAGTAACAATGTTGGGTTACTGGTACGGAAAGATCCACGGTAATGCGCAGCTTCGTTGCCTCTCTCTAAACCTGACCATCAGACGCTGATCTTCTATCACCATGGTGAAAAACGAGTGCTACGGCAGAGGGCGCACGACATTTTGGTGTGTAACCAGGGCCATAGCATCAACCAAATCAGTGAGATGTTGCAGGTTCTGGGTGAGCAAGACCATCAGCGATCTCAGTAACTGTTCTCTAAACAGCCTCATCAGATTCAATCCTTGCAGGCTCCTTTACAAGAAGAGACCGGTAAGACGGTCAGCATTGTTATCCTTCGACGTTTGTTGAAAAAAATTCCAAATTTCTATGCGCTTCCGACACTCGGCTAAGGTCTGGTGTGCGATTGTCGGGTTTGCTGTTCTGCGGAAATTGTAAGATAAAGCTTACAATTTCTCAGAGATATCTTACAACTTTCTCAGAAATATCTTAAAGATCTGTTATGGCTAGTGTTGCTACATTTTAACTATCGCCTTGGTTATTAAATATGCGACGTATGGCTTTTTTCTAGATTTTCTCTTCAGCTTATGAAGCTCTTTGGAATGCTAAAAAACGCAGGTGCGGTAACTACCTGGGTTGCATTCAGGTTTTCAAGGGACGAGACGAGGGAAGCATGTTTACGTGTACTGATTGGCTGGCGTTTCATGGATTGAGTGTGCCCAGGGTTAAGGGGGTTATCTCGGCCTTGAACGCAGGAAAATTTGAGTATCTTTCTTCTTTTTTAAGCGCAGATAGGAAGGTATCTGCGGTAGATGATTTCATAAGCAATCAACTCTCCTCCCAAGATAGCTGTTATAAAAATATTATTGTTCCCGCCTTAGCTAGAGCCTTCGATAACGTGAGCGAGGTGCAGCACCTGTTATGTAACCATGTTGAGCTCCGGGGCCTGAATAACGGTAATGAAGCCCCCTATACTGTTTGCCAGGGGAGTGGTCAGTCACCTGCGGTTTTTATGGACTGGCACGGGCGGGCTGAAGACCTTATTTGTCTTGTCCATGAGACGGCACATGCATTACAGATGCTGTTATCCAAGAATGAGCTAATGCCGCCTGTTGCACGTGAAACCTGTGCATTTATTGGCGAGTTGCTTTTACATAGATTATGTAAAAGCGCATCTACCTCATCTTCACGCTTCGCTGCTCGATGTTTGGCACTTGGAAAATGCTTTTTATCTTGGTGATTGTGTCGACGTACTGACGGATGCTTTAAATCACTCGGGAGTTTCTTATCACTATTACCAAAATTATCCGCTAGCGCGATTAGCCGCCGTGCAGATGTTTTGTCCTACTGATATTAAATTAGTCTCTGCATTTTTCTCAAGCGGTAGCGAGACCATGGCGCATATGCCCATTGATAAAATGGCAAGCTTTGGTGTAGGGATAAGGAACCCCCTTCCGGTTTTGCCACCATCTGATGCTGATCAACCAGCGGTTGATGCGTATCGAAGCTTGGGCGTTATGGCGTTGTTGGATATTGAGTCTGGAAGTAAAGCATCTTACCAACGAATTGAAAGTTACTATCTGAAGCTTTTAAAAAATCTGCAAGAGAGCACAGCCTTTATTGCATTAGATAACGACAATAAACCAGTGGGTTACGCAACCTGGGTTGAGTCAAATTCAGATAATAATATGGTGCTGACGTGTCAGACGGCACTATTGAATAATCGCATTAACCTGCAGTGCGCGCTTGAGCACTACATCAACATGACGAAGGATGTTAAGGCAAGTTATACGCGAAAAGCTTCAAAGGAGATGCTTGTATGGTGAGCATCGACTACTACACCAGCGTCGGTTATGCGCTCGAGCTACTGGCCCACTCTGAATACCATCGGCAGTTTGAACTGGGCGACTATTTCTGCACGGAAATTCTGCCTCCACTTGGCTGTAATCAGGCACGTTTTTATGTCACGTCGGAGGGTTTGCCTAAAGGTATGGTGACCTGGGCTTGGCTTTCTGAGGAAATTGAGCGTGATGTACACCTCACTGGTCGCGCCTTAGATCCGGAGGAGTGGAGCAGTGGTGACCGGTTGTTCTTTAACGATTGGATAACGCCTTACGGCAATATAAAAGAAGCACTCCATGACATGACGCACCATCATTTTCCCAACGAAGTCGCCACTAGCTTGCGCCGCCGTCCTGATGGCTCGGTGCGTAGCATTAACCGATGGACGGGGGTGAATTTGCGTCGCAAACGAAAAGAGGCATAAGCGTCTTTCCCGCAGCAGTAGGCGGGAGTGGGTGGAGAGATGTAGCGATCCCTCCACCCAGTGAAGCCGCTGGGTAGCCAAACCCAGCAAACAACCACAGCGGAAACGATAACAGATCAGATCCGCAACCAGAAGGAAATTAAAAATGCAAAATACAACCTTAATGAATGACTTGTACAGCGCTACTAGCTTTGGTGGAGGAGGTAATGCAGCCGGAGGCAATATGATGAGAAGCACTCGTGGCAGTCGTAGTAGGCCTTATGGTGGCCCAGGCGGTGGAAGTGATCCAGGTAACGCTGGTGGGTTGAATGCCCCTAGTCGTGGTCCTGTAACAAGCGGTCAAAAACAAGCTGTTAAAACTGGTGTGGGTATAATAGGTGGTGCTGCAACTGGAGGAACTGGGGGCGCTGTAATGGGCGGTATATCTTCAGTTCTTTAATTTTAATTATTTTTAATTAAAAGCCTTAATGAAGGTTGTGGAAGGGACATAATTCCCTTCCACATTAGGAGGGGGTATGTGGAAGCCTGGAAAAAAATCAATAAAAACTGCAGCTGTGCTTACGGCGTTGTCTATGGTCTTTGACTTTGGGGATCAGGGGAAGGTTAGTGTTACTCATGCGCTATTTTTATTTTTTGCTACTGTTTTAGTGTGCGAGATTTTTATGTTCTTTGAAAGAAGGTTAGGTAAATAGTGGTATTGAAATTTTTCATTTTTTCTCTTATCTGAGTTGAGGTTAAATGTATAAAAGGATAGGGGGAGGGTTAAAAGTTGCCGCGGTCTGTGTGCTGATAATGATATTTTTTGATTATATCGATAACGAAGGGTTTGCACCCATCAAAGCTTTAATGGTTTTTTTAGGAGCATTTGCAATATATGAAGTGCTTGGATTTTTAGAGAATAAGTTTCTTAAATGAAAATTAAGAAGACGTTGAGAAGTGGGCGATTGAAATTCATCGTCATTATCGCCCTTATCCTGTTTTTCTCGCTTTTCAATATTCTTTTCGAGAGTCAGGAGCACAACGTCTATGTCCAGAGCACAGGGGCTCGGGAGGTTCATGCTCATGTCATTATCGGGCACGGAAATCCGTCCCCGGGATTGGCCCATTATGTTGAGCATCTTGCCTGGTTGAGTGCGGTCGGTGGCAAACAACGCAGCGCTGACCGGCACTCTAACGCTTGGACGAATGCCTATGCCGCCGGTTATTGGCTGTCCGGTAAGCCCGATGAGCTGGACGAAATACTGCAAACCCTTACAGGACTTTTTAACCCTCTTGCAATACCTGCTGAGTTCGCTAAAGAAGAGCGCGACATTGTTTTACGTGAGTACGAATCACGCATGGTCGATAAACCGGATGCGCAAGCGACTGAGGCGGTGAATGCGTTTCTCTATGCCGAGAACGCCATTGCGTCCTCGGTGCTGGGCACGCCAGATGACATCAGTGGTTTCACCTACGATGACGCCCGCGCGTTGCATACGGCGACCCATCGTCTAGCAAATGCCACGCTGGTAGTGACTGGCGATGTCACTAAGCGAGAAGTGAGCCGTGCGCTGAAGGAAGCCAACTGGCCTGAGGTGCAAAACGTTAACGCTGAGATCCAGCCTCCAACGTTCGAGCTGGCTGCACCTGCCGAGACCCTGCTGCGTTACCCGGAGAAAGATGCCTCTGCGCGAGTCATCTTACGGCGTGTGGTGGCGCTGCCTGAGCCAGTGCCGTTTGATCTGCTGGAGGCACATACGTCGCTGCTTGGAAATATTCTTAACACCAACCTGGCCGGCGGCCTTGCTGGCCCTCTGAGTTTTGATGCCGCTATTGCACGCGGTTTTGATGTGCAAATCTGGCCAATTGACGAGCGCCATATCGAGCTGAGTTTCACCGCCAGCCCCGACCGTGACGTATCACTGTCCGCTATGCGGACGGCTTTCGAGGAAACACTGGCTAAGATTTCTAACGTTGGCATTTCTGACAAGACCTATCAACGTGTTTTATGCCGCTTTGAGCTCTTTTGGCCCGACTGGAATGACGACGACGAAACGGCGCGCTGGATGGCGGATTATACCCTTGATCGGATCTCGGCGCTGCGTAAACCCTTGCCACATCTCTGATGTGAAGCGGCTTGAGAAAGCGTTTGCGCATCAAACGATCACTACCCTGTTAAATGAAATAGCCGGGGAAGGGCGAACTGCCGTTGCTTTTATCGGCCCCGAGGAGAGGTTTGAATGATTCTACTTGTACCACTTGCTGCAATGATTATTAGCTTAGCTGCTTGCTCTTCAGAAGACAGCGATAAGGGTTCACCTACTGCCAGCAATGAAGTTAGCCCAGGAGGCATTGAATATACTTTGATTCATATGCCTGAAAATGACGATGTTGCTGTTAATGTCGCCTGGCCGACTGACTGGGCTTACCGCGAGGATACCAATCAGTCTGCAGCACTGGTTGGATCGGAATTGATACTGGTTGGTGGTGCTAAGGGGTACCCAGCAGGAGAGGTAGGCGAGCGCCTGGCGGATCTGAATGCGGAAGGTAGCCTATATGGGGCGGCTAATGATCATATTGTGGGTGAATTGATCTTTGAACGGGACGATATCAGTGAGGTGATCGAGATTGCCAATGCCCACTTACGTGAGCCCTTGCTGGAGCAGGCATGGTTGAGCCGGATAAGTGAAGGGTTTGAACAGCGCGTGACGGAAGAGCTTTCACAGCCTGCTGCCGCTGGCTTTGAGGCAGTTCGTTGGGCGGTATTTGGTGAACAACCCTTGCGCAATGCGTTATCGCTGCATGGTCTGGATGAACTCACCCGGGATGACATCATTACCTGGCATGCCGAAACGTTTACGCGTTCCCCTGCAGCGGTCACAGTGGCAGGTACAATAGACGCCAAAGCAGCCGGGGCTGCGCTAGATGCGCTATTCGAAGAGTTGCCGGAACAACGGCGGGAAGTGCAACAAGCCGTCTCGCCAGATTACACTCCACGCCGGATTCTCCTCCATATGCCAGAGGCGGAAGTATCAACGCTGGCCTTTATTGCGCCGCTACCGCCGACCCAAGAGGGAGCTGAAGTTGAAGATTTGCTCCTGACGCAGGTCCTGGGTGGCGATGATCAAAGCGCTCTGTTTGATGCCGTCCGCACACAACTTCGTGCCAGTTATGGCTTTGGCGCCGGAGTGAATAATTATACTCGCGAGCATCGGTTTCTCTTCATGGCCGGCGAGATTGACGCAAACCAAGTGGCAGAGACCGAAGCGGTGGTTCGTGAGGCGTACACCACTTTCCGGACAAACGGTCTTGAAGGCGATCTGGCTGACCGAAAAGCGCTCCTGGCATCCCATTTCTCTGAGATGGCCGTTTTAGTGACGGCGCAGGCCAACAGTGCACTCGAAAGTGCCCTGGATGGGCACCCGCCAGGCCGTTCGTTAAACGAGGAGCTTGAGGCGGTAACAGAGTCGTCTTTAAATGAGCGCCTGGATCAAGCCTTCCCTAGCATGAATGAGTTTATCGTTATCGCCTTCTCACCAGAAGCAGATGCTTTGCCTGAAGCTTGTGTGATCACAGCCCCGCGAGAAGCCGCTGATTGCTGATGATGGATCGTACGCATGACAAGACCGGTGAGATTGCGCTCTCTTGGTTCGGCAAGACGCTGTGGAAGTTTACACCGCTGTATATCGAGCTGATTTTCTTAGCGATCTGTTTGCGCCTTATAGGCCTGGTTGAGCCTTTTATCTTCCAAGTTATCATCGACAGGATCCTGCCTTTTCAGCGGGAAGCATCCTTGTTTGTGGTTGCCGCTATATTTGTGGCTGTCACTCTTTTTCAGCTCGGGTTTGAGGTGCTATCCGACCTTTTGGGATTATTGGTTGCTAATCGTGTCACTCGCGAATTGGGTGCCAGGATATTTGATCATCAGTTCAAACTGCCGTTCGGTCATTTTCGCAAGTGGTCCGTGGGTGAAAGTATGGCCCGGGTAGGTGAAACGGATACGATACGTGCCTTTTTGGTGGGAACGACAACGGGGGTGCTGCTAGATGTGGTTTTTGTATTCATCTACATCGGGGTGTTGTTCACCTTATCGGCGCCGCTGACGCTAATTGTTTTAGTAGCCCTGCCTATTCAGTTTCTGATTTATTTCGGTTTTGGGCCCTTTCTGCGCCGCCGTCTGCGTGCTGAGTTTGATGCTGGCGCACAGCATCAGAATCAGATGGTCGAAAGTATTTCTGGTATCGCTTCTATCAAGGCATTGAGCGCAGAAAAGCAGGTGTTGGAACGGCTGGATAAAACGCTACATGCCAGCCTAAATGCTTCCTACCGTGTAGGGCTTTTGCAGATATGGAACAGTAAGCTGCTGTTTGTTATTCAGCAAGCAATCACTATTAGCATTATCTATTTTGGTGCACAGTCTGTTTTTGCGGGTGAAATGACGCTCGGCCAGCTAATTGCTTTCCACTTACTAGCCGATAAAGTGACGGCACCGATTGAACGTTTTTCCAGCTTATGGGAAGAGTGGCAAAACGTCCGTGTGTCGAGGCAGCGTTTGGGCGATATAGTGAATTCGCCAATGGAGCCTTTTAGCTCGCTACCCCGAATGCCAATAAATATTGAAGCACGTTTAGAGTTCTGCGACGTTGAGTTTCATTACTCTCCCTCGAACCCTGTTCTACGCCACTTTAATTTTTGCGCTGAGCCAAATACCTTGACGCTGATTGTTGGCCCTTCTGGAATTGGAAAATCTACCTTTGGACGGCTTGCCTCAGGGATCGATGTACCAGACGGTGGTGAAATACTATTGGGTGGAGAAAATATTGCCCAGTATGAGCCGCATGACGTAAGAACGCAGATCGCCTACGTTCCCCAAGAACCCTATTTGTTTGCTGGCACTGTGCGACAAAATCTTACTTTAGGTGACGAAGAAGCCTCGGATGAAGCGCTAGAGCAAGCGTTAAGAATCTCTACGGCGGATCAGTTAGTCGCGCAATTGCCCGAGGGGCTTGATACGGATGTAGGTGAGCGTGGTTCTGCCCTTTCGGGAGGCCAGAGGCAGCGGATTGCTATCGCTCGCTCTTTGGTTCGCAGGCCCAAGGTAATTATTCTTGATGAGCCAACGAGCGCTCTCGACGCACAGGCTCAGCGTCAGATGGCAGCAGAACTTCATAAGTTAAAGCATGAAACAACGCTGATTGTCATCACGCACAACCCGGACATCTTCGGAGATCCTGACCAGATTGTTGATTTTGAGGCTTTATCGTGACTGATCACCCTGAATCTATGCATATCCGGTCGCCGACACTGCACGGGACAATTATCTTTACGGTTTCAGTATTCGCCATAATTCTGTTTATGTCGTTTGTACTAAAAATTGAGGTTGTGGCAAAGGGGCAAGGGCGTGTTCTCCCTATTAGCCGTGTTCAGGTTGTCCAACCTGAATTCTCGGGCCGTATTACGGCGATTCATGTTAACAACGGGGATTCAGTTGAGAAAGGAGAGGTGTTGATAGAGTTTGATTCCACAGAAGCGTTGAGCGAGTTGGGAACCATTCAGGCGGAGGAGGATAGACTGCGTATCGAAATGGCGCGAATTGACGCCATGGTAGATGCGCTAGATTTAGATCCAACAACACCTGATTTTATCGAGCAGTCGCTTGCTGGATTCAGCCTTCCCAGTGACTTGGCTGAACATGTTTTTGCAGAAGAGCAGCGTAAGCTGCTGTTGGCTGAGGTCAACGATCTCTTGACATCACTAGAACAGATCGATGCGCGTGAAGAAACAAATCGCCGTTCTGAAGCGGTTACCAATGCCAATATAGCCCGAGTGAATGCCGTTCTAGAAATCCAATCGGAGCGGTTACAAGCTATAAAGCAATTGGTCGAGCGAGGTGCCACCAGCCGATCTGATTTCCTTGATGTTCAAGAAGGCTTTACCAGACTGGAAAGCGAACGTGGTGTCTATCAAAGCGAGCTGGATCAAAAGGCAACTGAGCGCATGGCCCTTGAAATTGAGCGCCGCCGTATCAAAACTGATCTGCGTAGCTCTTTACTTGATAGGCGCGCTGAAATTGATACTCGCCTGGCCACACTGGCTGAAAAGGAACGTGCTGCAACTCGTCGGGTTGAAGCTGCAACGCTTGAGGCTCCGACTGCTGGGGTTGTTGATCAACTAAAGGTTTTTACTTTAGGCGGCATTGCTGAGTCTGGGGCTGAGCTGCTTCGAATCGTGCCAACCGATGTTCAGATAGAAGTTGAAGGAACATTTTCTAATCAGGACATCGGCTTCATGAAAGTTGGGCAGCAGGCTAATATTCGGCTTTCAGCTTACCCTTCCGAGAGGTTCGGTTTTATAAAAGGGGTTGTTTCTGATATTGCGGCAGACTCATCTGAGGTCAGAGAGGGGCAGTGGCATTATGTTGTCAGAATTCAGCCTGAAAAAAACTATCTTGAGATGGGGGCGGAGCGCCTCTATTTGCGCCCTGGTATGACCGCGAAAGTTGACGCAATAACCGATTATAGAAGAATAATAAGTTATTTCTTTGCCCCGATAGTAGAGGCGGTACAGAATTCACTGGGAGAGCGGTAGATGGATTTCCCAAATGTGCCCTTAATCTGATTATCCCCCAAAGTCACTCACCAGTGGCAAAAAAACAGCTTCTTCATCATTCAAATGAATGCAGTCGAGTTTGTGGTCATTGTCGCAGCGGGGCACATAGCCAAGTTGCTGAGTTTGATCCCAAATAGTTTTACTGATGACTCTAAATACGCGCATAAGACCTCCAGAGGCTTTTTTTACGAATAAGCAAGCTTAAAACCTAAAGTGGACTTGAGGTCGGGTGGCGCTGAATGTTTAACATCTGGCATGAAGCCCTGCTGCTGAGTGAACAGTGGCTAAGCTAGGAGGCGTGCTGGATTCTGAAATGTGTTATTGCGAAAAGCTAGATGCTGTACAGCGAATAGTGAGGCTTTGCTGGACAGCATCTTATTGATATAGCTTTTTTTAACTCTTCAGTTCTTTCCCTATGAGTTCTTGGGCCAAACGTTTCGCCCCTGCAAAGTCCGCTTTTCCAGAGCCAAGGTGAGGGATGGTCTCTACCGACAACCAGTGGTTGGGGATCATCATGGGTGGCGTATCGTTGGCGAGCATAGTGGCCTTAACGGTTTTTGCATCCAGCGCTGTTTCTGAAAGTAGCACAATGCGCTCACCTTTGCGGCTGTCGGGAATATTCACCGCCATCAGCGCGGTGTCTGTATCCTCCAGAGCCGCCTTAACCGCCGTTTCAACGGCGCTGAGGCTGATCATTTCACCGCCGATTTTGGCAAAGCGGGCGTAGCGGTCAATCAGGGTTAGGAAGCCGTCTTCATCGATAAAGCCTTTATCCCCCGTTATGTACCAGCGGTGACCATCTAGCTCGTGAAGCACCTTGGCCGTGCGGTCGGGGTCGTTGAGATAGCCCTGCATAATTTGTGGGCCGCTAATCAATATCATGCCGGCCTCGCCGGTCGGTAGTTCTTCAAAGCTATCAGGATCGACGATTTTGAAGCTGGTGCCGGGCAGCGGCATACCGACTGTGCCTACTTTGCTGCCCCGCTGCACCTGCTGATAGTGAACACCCATGGCGTCGGGAAGATTCACTGAGGCGACTGGGGCGATTTCCGTGGCACCGTAGCCTTCATACACAGGCTTGTGGAATTTCAGCGCAAAGCTTTCGCGCACGTTTTCGTCGAGCTTCTCGGCCCCAGCAACCACCACCCTCAAGCTTTCCAGCATTAACGGATGCACTTTTGAGCTGCGCACAAACAGCCTTAAAAAGCTGGAGGTGCCGAACATGATAGTGGCTTTGTGCTTGGCAATAGCGCCCGCAATGCCGGGGGCATCGGTGGGGTCGGCGTGGCATACCAACGGCAGCCCTTCAATCAGCGGTAGCAGTTGGGTGACCGTAAGGCCAAAGGCGTGAAACAGTGGCAGTGAGCCCATTACCACGTCGTTGCTCTGGGTGTTAAGCACGTCAGAAGTTTGCTTGATATTGGCCATCAGGTTGCGGTGGCTCAACATCACGCCCTTGGGTTCGCCTTCACTTCCGCTTGAGAACAGGATGGCGGCGGTGGCGTCGGCATCGTGGCCGTGGCAGAAGCAACGTTGTATTAGCCACGTCGGCAATATCCTCACTGCAAGCCAGGTGCTCAAGCGCTCGGCGCGGCCAATCTTGGTTTGTAGGTCTTCTAAAAAGACTACCTGCTTCTCGCGAAGCAATTGGCTAACGTCGAGCCCGCGCTGCTCAAGCTTCTTCACAAAGCGCTGTGAGGTGAAGACGGTAGTAATTTCCGCCTGGGAAAGGGCAGAGGTCAGCGCCTCGTGGTCGGCAGTGTAATTAAGGTTCACCACCGTTTTACCCGCTAGCAGCGTCGCCATATTGGCGATAACACCGGCGCTGCTGGTCGGTAGTAGTAGGCCAACGTTCTGCCCAGGGTTGAGCTTGCGAATACGTTTTGCCATCAGCAGGCTGGCGGTGAGCGCTTGGCTTGCGTTGAGTGAGCGGCCCAGCGTATCGGCCAGGGCCAGATCGCTCGGCCGACGCTTAACGCTCTGGATCCAGGCGTTAGGCAAGGTGGGTAGCTCGCCCATGGCCCGCTGCCAAGAGCGGGTAGCCTGCTCAAAAATACGTCGTTTAAGCACATCGGCAGAGGTGTCTTTGGGCAGCGGCTTGCCAAAGGCGACCACGACCGAGCGGTGCAGAGGCGAATTGCGCAGCTCTTTAAGCTTGCTGGATGAGCGGGAGAACTGACTACCCCACAGGCCACGTAGATAGAAAGGCACAATTTTGACATCTGGATTCGCCATTTCGCAGGCGCGCTCATAGCCGCGGCGGAACTCGCCTAGTTGGCCAGTGCGGCTGATCGCCCCTTCAGGAAACAGGCAGACCACCTCGCCTGCATTGAGCTGTTCAGCGACATCGGCCAAGGCCTTTTCGGCACCGCTGCCGCGCTCGATGGGAATACACCCCAAGGCTTTGAAGAACCAGCGCAGATACCAACGCTGATAAACCGATCTGAGCATGACAAAGCGCACCGGGCGGGGGCTGGCAATCTGTACCATGGCCCAATCCACCCAACTGATATGGTTGCCCAATAGCAGCACGCCGCCCTGGGCGGGCAGGTTCTGCAAGCCATGAACGTCTACACGGTAGCGGCGTGTCAGCAGGAAACTCAACAGAAAGCGCACCAAGCTTTGGGGCAGCTTAACAATGGTGTAACCACCGCCCACCATGGCCACGGTAGCAATGAGTAGCAGCAGGTAATGGCTATTCACTCCCGCCAACGCGAACAGCGCCGTGAGCACCAAAAAGCCCAGCATGGCGATGTTTTGAATCCAGTTGTTGGCGGCCAGCACGGTGCCTAGTTCGTTGTCGGCGGCGTGAAACTGAATCAGCGCGTTAAGTGGAACAATGAACAGCCCGCCCATGATGCCGATAAACACAAAGTTCAGCGCTTGGCTGACGGGCGTGGTTAACAGCGGCAAACACCATAAACCCACAGCCACCCCAATTGCGCCAACGGGAATCAAACCGGTTTCAATACGGTTGTGGGAGAGTTTGCTGGCGAATAGGGAACCCAGCGCAATGCCAATGCCGCTAGCGGCGAGGATCCCCTGGAGCACCAAGGTGTTATCGATACTCAGGGCATCTTTGGCGTAAGCGGGGAAAGCCGCCAGTAGCACTTGGCCCACTGACCAAAAGGTGGCAAGGCCGATAATGGAGAGCCTGATGACGGGCTGGCGAGCGATAATCCGCAGATTGTCTTTTAGGGCAGTGCCCTTGATGTAGCGCTGCCAGGTCAGCGGTGTATCTGACCGAGTGGTGTTATCAAGGGGAAGGCGGTAAAGCGCCACCACCTGGAGGGCGCTATTGAGCACCAGTAGCCAGCCCAGAGGGGCTATTTGGCGCAACAGCTGCGCTGGGGTTTGATCTTCCGGTAAGACCCAGGACTCAAACAGCGCGGTAAACGCCACGGTGCCTGCCAGAATGGCGCCAATCGTAACTGCTTGGATCAGTCCGTTGGCTTCCGCCAAACGCGGCTTGCCGAAGAGCCCTTTTACCAGGCCGTATTTAGCCGGGGAGTAGAAGGCTGATTGAATCGCCAGCAGCAGCGTCATGGCAAATGCCAGCCAGAACCAGCCTTGGTAGTAGGCGGCGGTGATGCCCAGTGAGACCACGACGGCGGCCCAGGCCGATGTGCGCAGAACGCGTACCTTGGGGTAGCTGTCTGCTACATGGCCCGCGGGGCTAAACAGTAAAATAAACGGTAGCAGTATAAGTCCGTTGATCAGTGCGGTGAGCACGACCTGTGCTTCGCCATCGTAACTTTTGAAGATCGTGTTCTGAATGACGATCTTGTGGCCTAAATCCACAAAGGCATTGAGGAAAATAGCGATCAAATAGGGCCAAGCGCCCTTCAAGTGCAGTAGTCGATGCATCGTTGTTTAGCCTTCTTAATCCCTGGAAGTCGTAGCACTTTCTCTGTGAGGCTTACTGGTTGCAACTCATTTGCACAAAGTTGTGTCATGGGTGCTGTTTGGTATCATTATTTGCTACTTCCGTGTGTGATACCTTCTCACGCCGCTTTAGAGGTTACTATGTCCCAAGCCGATTCACTGATTGAAACGCTAAAGCGCCAGCTTCGCGCTCAGGGTAAAACCTATGCCGATGTTGCTCAGTGGCTGGCGCTGAGCGAAGCCTCCGTGAAGCGGCTGTTCGCTGAGAAGCACTTTACACTTTCGCGGCTGGAGTGCATCTGTGACCAGTTGAATATCGAATTCG
>Ga0209344_10003988_pt1 | contig 14028 bp, 9 predicted proteins | sample Cruoilmetagenom6_FD_187293 | JGI IMG/M metagenome (GOLD analysis project Ga0209344, IMG submission 187293) | Oil polluted marine microbial communities from Coal Oil Point, Santa Barbara, California, USA - Santa Barbara Oil Seep Sample 6 (SPAdes)... | ecosystem: Environmental > Aquatic > Marine >...
GTCGCGATAAATGAACTGCCCGGTATCTGCATAAATACGGCCTTTCAGCAGCGTAAACCTGTCAGCAGCATCGACACGCAGATGGGTGTTTTCATCGATACGAAATGACTCGCTACGAGCGAGCAGAAGACTCACGCCTTCACCAGGCCCGGTCAGTATTTCGTGTCCAGTGTGTACCGCCATTCCCTCGTTATACTGATCCGCAACAGGGCCGGAGCCAATCACTCTTGACACGGTCGCCACGGGTCGCGCTGGTATTGGCTGAGGCTGACTGACCAGCGTCATGACAAACACGGCAGCAACCGCTGCCGCGGCGAGCCCGGCCGGCATCAGCCAACGTCTTACTGTCGCGAGTATCGTCTGTTTTCGCCAGCTCTTGCGGACCGTCTCATAGACCTTGTCGCCGATCGGTTTCGCCGTCGTACTTTGCCAATCCTGCTTCACCTGATGGTAGACGCGCGACTCGATACTCAACGGTATTTCAGCTCGCTCACCAGCCAGCCGCATAACATTGGCCAATGACGCCTCGCTGGCGACACTGTGGTCTAATTTTCCTTCGTCGTTCGTCATCTTAGTCCACAATGAAATTGGGTTCGATATCCCAAATCGCCCGGAAGCGTTCCTTGAATGCCATTCGTGCCCGGGTCAATATTGACTCAGCCGCTTTCTCACCGATATTGAGGTCGCTGGCGACCTCCCGGACGCTATATCCCTTGATGTACTTCAGCTCAAGAGCAAGCGCGTAGTTGCTCGGCAAATGCTCGAGGGTCACTTTCACAAAATTCGCGATTTCATCGCGGCGGCGTGCTGATTCGGGGCGCGTATCATCGGCGGCAACCGATTCGAGCGCTGCCTGAACGGCTGGGTGGTCCTCGATTCGAATATCTTCACGTAGCTCAAGTTTACGCGCACGAAATACGGCACTCGTTTCATTTCGACATATTTGACACAACCACGTGAACAGCAATGCCTCGCCCCGATAGCTGGCCATTTTCCTGACCACAATGCACATCGTGCGCTGCACGATCTCTTCGGCCAGTTCTTCGTTATTGTCGACTCGGGTTAGCGTAAATCGGAACAATCGTGGGAAGTACTCTTTGAAGAAGGCGTCAAATGCGGACTGATCACCAGCCGCCACCTGGGCGGCCAGCGATCTGTCCTTGACTACTTGGGGAGTAGCTTCATTCAAATCAACATCCTTCTGAAGGTAGGGGGATGCACCTTCATATCCTTAGAGTCTCTATCGCGATAAATCCTTCGCTGTCCCGATACTATCGCATACGAAGGAATTTCCGCAGAATCAACTCTAACGGCCACTGCTTAGACAAGGTGGTTACATGAATGGCTGCACGAATAGACACCTGCCTCAGATTTCTTCTGGCCGTGATATTGCTGACACCCGCTAATACCGTGAATGCAGAATCGCTTGAAGCCAGACTGCAAACGATTGACTCCCGCTGGGCGTCAATTTACGGCGAGCCGAATAAACGTAGTCAAACCAGAGCGATGAAAACGCTACTGCAGGATGTACGATCAATGCACGGCGGTAATCCGAAGGATGCGGCCGTCGCCGCATGGCACGGCATCGTGGCACGCAGCTATTTGGACATGGGCGGCTCACCGCGCATCGCGCGGGAGGCACGTGATGCATTCCTGCAGGCTGAGTCACTGGATGCGTTGGTCTTTGGCGGACTGGTCTATGCCAACCTCGGTGCGCTTTATACTGACGCCTCGTCGAAATTCGGTGGCTTCGGAAACAAGACACGCGGCCTTGGCTATTTCTGGAAGGCGCTCGTTGTCGACCCGGATGGCGTCGAGTCCAACTACTTGTATGCAAAGATGCTCGCGAGCGAAAAAGACTACCACGCGGCCCACGACGCGCTGCTCCGAGCAAACACGTCCGTCAGTCACCCGCTCGAGGCGAATGTCGACCGGGCTCGACGACATTCTGTATCAGACCTATTGGAAGAGCTTACACCGCAGCTCTGACGCGGTTGATTATGTGCGCCAGTCATCCATAATCGACACATAAGTTTTTCCAAACATCAGTGCTAAGACCCAATGACGATAAAGTTACCAAAGCTCGTCGCGACGTCCGTCGTGCGTGGCAGCCAACAAGGCGAAAGTCATGGCGGCATATTCACTATCGACTTCGAAACTCAGAGCGGCGAACAACACGTCGACTGGAATACAAGTGAGATTGATTTCGAAGGCCGTGGTGCCGATCGTGGTCTTCGCGGAATCACTTTCGATGGCAACGATATTTATGTTGCGGCTAGTGATGAGCTGTTTTGTTACGACCGCGATTTTAACATCAAGAAGTCGTTTCGTAACCGCCATCTGAAACACTGCCATGAGATCATTCGCAGAGGCCGACGTATATTCGTCACCTCGACGGGATACGACGGTCTGCTGTCGTTCAATCTCGACACGAAGAAGTTCGATTGGGGCTTTCGTCTCCTGAAGCAGTATGAAAAATGGGAAGGCTTCACGTTCGACCCGACGTCTGCCGATGGACCACGCCCTGAGAATGAATTCCACATCAATTCCGTACACGTTGACGACTCAGGTGTGTACCTGAGTGGTCTTCGAACTCAGGCGCTGATCTGGCTCGATAAAGAGTGGCAACCCAACGAGCTTTGCAGTCTTCCCAGCGGCACCCACAATAGCCGGCCGTGGAAGGATGGTGTTCTCTTTAATGACACTGCGGATGATCATGTTCGTCATGTCTCCAGAAACGGAGAGCAACAAGCGTTTCCGATCGTGACTTACGATGAGGCCGATATCGAATTCAGCGGAATCGACGATTCGAAAATCGCTCGACAGGGATTCGGGCGAGGATTATGCGTCATTGATGATCGATTCATTGCAGCAGGCTCCTCACCATCGACGGTGAGCCTGTACGACACCGAGTCGCGTCAAAAGGTTGGCTCCGTCAACTTGTCGATGGATATTCGAAACGCTATTCACGGGCTTGAGGTTTGGCCTTACAACGACTAGTAGTTGACTAAGACACCAGAATAAAAAAAGGCCGGGATAAACCCGGCCTTTTCGTTTCTGCTTGCTCTGCGCCTCTAGTCACCCCAACGCTTCATGAAGCGAATTCCGAGCTCTCTGGGACGATTCGTGTATCGCTTCTGGAAGTGATCACGACCATCCTGAACGCTCGACGCTGCCCAGTTCATCTGATCTGTGCCAATCGTATAGGTCGCACGCTCATCGGTCAGGTTGTTCAGGAAGATCGAAACTTCCCAATCATCACCGCGAAGACCCGCGCGCATATCAGCGATTGTGTAGGCCTTATTCTTCAACTGCGGGTTCGCTGTATCCAAACCATGCGGCTCGAGACGATTCACAGAGTCACCGGTGAATGAGACCTGGAGACGCCAGAACACATCATTTGCGCCGAGTGCCTGCGTAGGCGCATTGTAATCCAACCAACCGGATGCCTTGAACTCTGGCGACATTGGCAGTCGTAATCCTGCAACGATGTCGTCAGTACCATCACCGGTCAGATCCGCTGTCGTATCGGTTTCAGCTTCCATGAACAGCATGTTGCCGCCAAAGATCCAATTCTCGTCGATTGCGTAATCCAGCTCGAGATTGATACCCGTGATATGGGCTTCGCCCGCATTGGTGATAATTGACTGCCACGGCTGGCCACAGACGTTATCGATCTGGTCACCCGGATTCGGACAGCCCTCGCTTGACGGATCCGTCAATTGCAGCTGATAGTCCGTCCAGAGCATGTGATAGAACGTTGCATTGAATCGACCGCTGCCATTCGCGAAAGACGACCGATACCCCGCTTCATAGTTGTCCATCAGGTCAGACTCGTAGTTCTTCGGAAAGAACGGTTCGCCACGACTGCGGTTTACGCCACCGGGGCGCGTGCCCTGTGTGAACAGACCGTAGACCATTTTGTCATCGCTCAAGGTGTATCGGAGTGCGACCTTTGGAATGAACTCAGACTCTTCAGCCTTGCGCTCCGGTGCCTGATTGTTATTCGCAAGTCGGTAGGCGCGGATATCAGGCGCCCCAGTATCAGGCTCACCGTTTAAGCCGCTGTCGCCTGGGTGATCAACACGGTAGAAATTCGTGTTTGTGCGCTCAAAATAGCGACCGCCAACTGACAAGTCCCAATTATCGTTCACATGCCAGGTCATCTCACCGAAAATCGCGTCCTGCTCCCAGATCGTGTGGCTATCCGAGTACCACCAAGATGTCGCTTCCGGATAGGTGTAGTAAGTGCCGTCGTAATAAACCCAGTTGGTGAAGTAGAACTCCATGTAATTCAGTGATGCTGAATCCTGATAAATATTAACGCTGCCGTCACCACCTGTTGTTGGGGTTGCAAACGGTGCCTGCCAGGAGTCGTTACTCTCTTCATTGTAGTAGCCAACGATCCAGTCGAGCGTATCACCTTGATTACTAAGGCGAATTTCAACAGTCGTCTTGTCTTGCTGATACGGCGAGAGGTAGCTCTGGAAGAAGTCCGAATCGACCGTTTCGCCCATGCAATAAACAGGATAGAAAACGATGTATCCAGTCTCCGGATTTTCCCAGTAGTACGGATACAGGTAGTAGCCCGTGTAGGGATCGGTACTGGCCGTTGTGTAGTACGAATCGTGACAGTAGACACCGGCCCAATAGTGTCCGTAAACCGTGATATCAGAAAAGGTGTCAAACGTGCGATCAAGATAGTTCGCCGAGGCAACCAGTTGTGCAAAACCGAGGTCACCGTTGAGGACGAACGAGTACATCTCAAACTCGTCCTTGGCCCACTCGTCATGGAAACGCACCGTTTGCAGGTCGCCCACGTATGGGTCGTAGTCGTTATCGGCGCCAGAATCGGTCGTTTGCGCCATCGCGGTGAAATTTGCCGACCATCGATCGTTCATATCCCATAGGAGATGCAATCTCGCGCCGGTCGTCTCGGAATCATTCCAGTCTTTTTCAACTGAAGCCGAATTATCCAAACTGCCGAATCCGGCGGGATAGGCGTTGCCGATCGCCGACGTATCGGCGGTATGTCCGAACACGTTATCAATGTAGCCGCCGTCACGATCGCTGTAGGCGGCGAATCGAGCTGCCAACTTGTCTTCGATCAGGGGAATGTTGAAGACAACCGAGCCGCGATAGCTTTCCTCGCTCTTCTCACCAGCACGAAGCTCAACATCGATCTCCGCACCAAACTCGTTCAGCACCGGCTTATTGGTGATAATTCGCATCGTACCGGCTTGCGAATCAGAGCCATACAGTGTGCCCTGCGGGCCCGACAATGCCTCAACTCGCTCAATATCGACCATTCGAGGTGATGGTTGACTACCGGTGGTCGTCAACGAGATTTCGTCGAGGTAAACAGATGAGGTCGACTGCGCGATATAGCCAGAGCCCGTTATCGCGCCACGAAAGACGACAGTATCCGAGCCCGCACCATAGGTTACGACGTTCACGGACGGGACAAATCGAGAAAAGTCCTCCATGTTCTTCGCGCCCATCATCGCCAGTGACTCCTGGGTGATGGCTTGAACAGAGGCTGGAATTTCCTGAACACTCAAAGACCGCTTCGTTGCGGTAACGACAATCTCTTCGAGACCGCCCTCATCTTGAGCCAAAACTTGATGTGCTGGCGCAAGAGCGGCGGCAACTGCACCTGCGATAGGTGTCAAAGCGAATTTCTGTTGCATTGTCATGCTTGTCGATCCCCCGATATTAGTCTCCCTGAGTTTCGCACACACCTCTACGAGCCACAATCCCGCCCTATAGGCAAATGCCGGTTTATTCGGAATTAGGGCGATCTGACTCCGGCAATTCTGCCAATAGTGGCTCCAAAACCTCTATCAACTCCCCAATATGGGATTCATAACGGCGCCATAAATTAACCGAACTGGAATAAATTGGCTTGCGGACCTGTTCCGAGCTCGCCGTTTTGACCGCTCTGTCCGTCTCGTGGAATCGTAGGCAGCCCTCTTCGAAGGGCAACCCACAGTAGTCCAGGATTCTGCGGACCTGTGTCTCAAGGTCGGCGACGACGTCCTCATACTGCACATCGAGCATGAACCCGGGCATCAGTCTGTGCCAATGCTCCATGAGTCTTGTGTATTGTAAGTAGTACTCGCCCAGATCCGTGAAGTCGTAGCTAAACGGCTGGCCAGCGGCGAATAGTTGTTTGTAGGCTCCAAAGCAGCTATCCAGCGGATGGCGTCTGGCATTGATGATCTTCGCGTTCGGCAGCGCGAGACGCAGCAGACCAACAAAGGTGAAGTTGTTCGGGTTCTTGTCGATGAAGTGGACGGCACCTGCGCGGTATTGGCGGGTCGATTCGATGTAAGCGGCGCCGAGCTCCTGCCACTCTTCTGCGGACAATCCAGGCAGTGTGTCCGGGAAACTCGAGTTTTTCTTCGGCGATCGCCGTAGCCCTTTGACTGACGAGGTTAACTCGGTCAACTCATGCGTACCATCCACCATGCTGTGGCTGGCCAGTATTTGTTCGATCAGGGTTGATCCTGAACGCGGCAAGCCAACAACAAATATCGGCGACGGATCTGGGTCCCCGTAGTCAGAACGTGCGTCGAAAAACTCTTTGTCAAAAACGTCAACAATCCGATCGTAGCGGCTCTCTGTCTCAACCGGGTCGTAAGATTCCGTTTTGCGCCGCAAGGTATTGCATTGCTCATAGTGAGAAAATGCTGTGTCGTAGTCCTGCCGCGACTCTCTGTCCAGTCCGAGGGCATTGTGCATCTGCACCAGCGACTCGTCCGGCAAACTCTCGCCATCCAGAAGCTCGTACATCGTTGCGATTTCGGCGTCATCGAACTGGAATGTCTTCAAATTCGCAAGACTCCAATAGGCTTCTGCATGATCCGGCTTGATCGCTGTGCATTTGCGGTATGCCGCTATCGCCTGCTCCTGCTTACCCACCGTCTTGAGATGATGCGCCATGCTGCACAGCGCGCCCGGCTTATTCGGTGCTATCGCGAGCGCTTTCTCATAGCTCTCAATCGCATCTTCGTGACGATTCGCCATTCCCACGACGCCGGCATACAACATATGCGACTCGGCCATGTCCGGCGCGAGCTCCATAACCTTGGTCGCACACTCTATTGCGTCATCCGGTTTGTGCAATTCCCGCAAGACATTGGCCAAATCGACCCAAAGCCTTGTGTAGTCGGGCGTAATTGCGGCCGCATGACGCAGAAATACCTCGGCGTCTTCGAATCGCTTATTGTCGACCGCTATCTTGGCCAGTAGTCGGGCGGCCTCCACATGATTGGGGTCGCGCTTCAGGATATTTCTGTAGATATCCTCGGCCTGCCGCGCATCGCCATCTTTTGTTAATTGCTCGGCCTTCTGTATCTCTTCGAGAAAAGCCATTCGCCGGGCTGGCGTTGTTTGCGAAGCGGCCGGCGAGTTCTCGGCCTTCTCCAGCAACTCCTTGGCCTTTTCTATTTTCATCAGCACACCGGCGTAGGTCGGATCCAGCCGCAGTGCCTGCTCATAGGCTCTGATCGCAGAGCCCGCATACCCTTGTGCGAACAGGCAGTCGCCAACCACATCATGCGCGACTGCAAAATCTGGATACAGCCGCACCGCATCATCCAGATGCCGCTTCGCTTGGTCGAATTGCCGAAGTGAAAGACTTACCCGTGCCGCGAGACACAACAGGTTGGCATCGCTGGGGTAATCTTTTAGAGCCTCATCGCAAATTGACGCGGCTGCGACGGAATCGCCAGCGCGCAAGTACTTCGACGCTTCATTAAATTGATCTCTTGCCGGAGTCATTGAAGAAATGTTGCAGTCCATCCAATTGGGCGGCGTGAAAGTTCAACACAGCATCACGCCGATTTCCAGCCCGCTATTGTGATGATCGCCTGAACCTTCTACTCTCTCGGCCCCATGAGTACATTCAGAGACGCAATAAGCCAGCGTGACTTTGTTGTCACCGCCGAGTGCTTTCTGAAACCGGAAACGGATGCTGAGGCCATACGATTCCAGGCGGACCTGCTTCGTGACCACGTTGACGCCGTCTTGCTGACCGACAATCAGTTTGGCGCCTTACATATGTCTACGGTCGCCGCAGCACGCCTGATGCTCGACAACGGTATTGATCCTATCGTTCAACTCAGTTGCCGCAACCGAAATCGAGTGAGTCTGCTGGCCGATATTCTCGGAGCCGCAGCGCTCGGTGTAACCAGCCTGATGCTCTTGCGAGGTAACCGTATACCGCAGAACGTCGAAACAAGGCCGAAAGCGGTACTCGACGTCAACGCTACAGAGTTGATCGCGATCGCCGCGGGATTGAAGTCTGATGAGCGCCTCAACGCGTTTCCCGATCTATACCTCGGCGGCACCACCGCTCCCCATGAGCCGCAGGCCGACTGGATTCCGCGAAAATTGCTGGCCAGAACCGACGCGGGCGCGCATTTCATCATGACGTATACGAGTATGGATATTGATTTGTTGCGCCGCTTTATGAAGCGCCTGGTCACTACCCAAGTCACCCGAAAAGCGGCGTTCGTCGTCAGTATTGCGATTTTCGCATCAGCTGCCGAGGCAATCTGGATACGCGATAATCGTCCCAACGTACTGATACCTGATGCATTGATCGCAAGGCTTGAGAAGGCCGCTAGCCCACGCCAGGAAGGACTGGCAATTTGTGCAGAGCAACTCGCCGCCTTGGCCCGTATTCCCGGAGTATCCGGGGCGAACATCATGGCGACCACCGATCTATCACTTATCCCAGAAGCCATCAGCGCTGCAGACCTCGACGGAATTCGCTAGACAATGAGCAACGACACCCGCAAGGCGATGAACGACGTGTTCCGCCTTATCAACTCCGGGCAAACCGAACAAGCCGAGGCCGCTTGCCGTGCCTATCTGGACGACAGCCCCGACGACGTCAATATTCTTGGCCTGCTGGGCGCCATCCTCCTGAAACTTGGGCGCGCCACTAACGCGAGAGAACTTCTGGAGCGAGCGATCGAACTCGAACCCAGTTTTGCAAAGCCTCACGAAGACCTTGGCACCCTGTTCTTGCGAGAGGGTAATGCCGCTGAAGCACGACGCTACCTGGAGACGGCTATCAAGCTCGATGGCGGTCAGGCAAGTGCGTATTCGATGCTCGCTAATGCTTGCCGTCAAACAGGTGACCTCGAAGCCGGCGAAGAAGCACACCGAAAGTTCATGGCCCTCTCCCCGCTCGCCCAATCGCTCGCAAAAGCGGAACAGCTGCTGGCCGCCGGCCAGACTGCTGCTGCTGAGAAAATCTGTGACGAAGCCTCTAAAGAAAATCCTACCAACACGCAGGTCTTACGACTACTGGCGCGGATTGCCTCCGACACCGGCCGACCGGTCGTAGCCGAAGGCCTGCTAAAGCGAATTATCAATCTTTCTCCTGATGATTACCGCTGTATGGTGGACCTCGGCCTGTACCTTGCAGAGCACGGCCGTTATCCGGAGGCCGTCGAAGCGCTAAAGAAAGCGGTGAGCATGGACCCGACGGTGATCGGTACGCATCAACGGCTCGGCGACTTTCTTGCGATCATGGGAAAGCCAGCCGATGCGCTGGAAGTCTACGAGACAGCACTGCGGCTCGACTCGGAGTTTGTACCCGCGCTCGTTGGTAGCGGTCACATGCTGCGAATCGTCGGGCGCTCTGACGAAGCAATACAATCCTACGAAGCAGGTATCGCGTTGCAACCCGCCTTTGGTGATGCTTGGTGGAGCTTGGCAAGCCTGCGTGGTTACACATTTACGCCAGACCAGATCGAGCTGATGCAAACTCAGATCGACGCTGTTGATGATGAAGACAATATTTCGAAGATCAGCTTCTATTTCGCGCTGGCAAGAGCCGCCGAAGAGCAGCAGAATTTTGAGAAAGCATGGACCTGCTATGACCTCGGCAACTCTCTAAAACGCTCATCGGTGCAGTACGACCCGGTTCGAGTCGAATCGTCGCATGACGCGGTCATCAAACAGTTCGATAGTGAATTTCTCTCCAAATTTGAGCCGCAGGAATCCGACCAACCCGGCCCGATTTTTATCGTCGGTATGCCGCGTTCCGGGTCGACGCTCGTTGAACAAATACTCGCGAGTCACAGTCAGGTAGAAGGTGCTGCAGAGCTACCCTTTATGGGACTGCTCGCCGAGGCGTTGGGTGGACCGCGCTCGAATGGTGTGAAATACCCCGAGGTGCTCGCCGAAATGAGCGCTACCCAGCTCGCGGCATTTGGTAAGAGCTATTTGTACTATTCACAGTCCAATCGTCCACAGGGATTGCCACAATTCACGGACAAAATGCCCGCGAACTTCACCCACGTCGGACTGATCCACCTTGCCCTACCGAACGCTAAGATCATTGATACTCGCCGACATCCGCTGGATGTCTGCATCGGTAATTTCCGACAGCTATTCGCGCAAGGCAAGAATCACGCCTACGATCTCAACGAATGTGCGGAATACTATCTCGACTACGTCCGGGTGATGAACCACTGGGACGAAGTGCTACCCGGTCGGGTGCTTAGAGTAAATTACGAAGACGTCGTCGCCAACGTTGAATCCGAGGTCCGTCGCCTGCTTGAGTATTGCGAATTACCCTGGGAAGACGCGTGCCTGAACTTTCACCAAACTTCACGCGCCGTCAATACTGCCAGTTCCGAACAGGTTCGCGAGCCAATCTATACCGACGCGGTTGCGTACTGGCAGCACTACGAATCGAAACTCGACGACGTCAAGGAGATTCTGGCGTTGGATCCGGCGGTATGTAGTCAAAAATAAAGGTAATTCGATCTTCCTTGCCTTTGTTCATGACCGAGTGCATTTTCTGGTTGTTGATTTCGTAGGCTTCACCGATTTTGAATTGATACGGCTGCCCTTCGATCATAAATCGAACCCGTGGGTTGGTCGTAATCGGGATGTGAATCCGGTGACCTTTATGAAATGACTGATGGCGATCGACATGCGGAGTGATCTTCTTGCCGGACAATAGCTTCGCAGCCATTGCACGAATGACGGTTCCGCCGGGCGGGTACAGGCGCGAGATGATGTCGTTCATGACTGGTAGTGCCACGTCGGCAAGTCTGTCCCAACCGGGCTCCTGACTCACGACCACATCGGGCCACTGTTCAGTGTCCACGAAGACCAACACGATTGACTGTGTGTCGTAGTGAACATCGTATGCCTCCTGCCGATAACTGTCCTCCAGCCAGGCCTCCTCATCCTGGGCAAGAATGGCATCTCTGAGAGCGGTGCAATCAACCTCGCCCAGCTCTCGCAATGGTGTATCGATATCCAAGCCGTTTCCTCTTTGTAGCGAAGCTCGCACGGTATATCACGGAGCGAGCGTCATCAATACTCCGGTCCTTTACACAAGCGCCATCCCTTGATCACACGCTGCGTATAGGCGCGGTTGCCTGAATCCGGCGCTGACACTAGCGTAGCATCCAATCGAACGAGCGAGATATACAACGGTGAACATGTGAGTCAGTACGATTCAATCATAGTGGGCGCGGGCCACAACGGTCTGGTCTGCGCGACATATCTGGCAAAGCGCGGCCAAAGCGTACTTGTGCTGGAGGCCTCAGAGACCTCCGGAGGGCTAGCGGCCAGCCGCGAGTTTCATCCTGGATTTCAGGCCTCCGTCGCACATTCGATCAGCCACTTTTCCGAGAAAGTCGCGAGCGACCTGAAACTGTCGTCGTTTGGCTTTGACTCGAAGTCAGGCGCCATCGAAACCATCGGTCTCGGCGAAGACCAGCAACACGTCGTGGTCAACGGATCATCCGTGACGGGAGCCGGCGGCGATGATGCAGCGACCTTTGCGAAATACACTCAGCAAATGCGGCGCTTTTCGGACGTGCTCAAACCGTTTTGGACAAAGACGATGCCTAGCATCGGCGGCAAGAGCTTTTCCGACATCACGACATTTGCCCAGATTGGCCTGAAACTGCGTCTTATCGGTAAGAAGGACATGCAGGAGTTCCTGCGTGTTGCGTCACTGCCTGCACGTGACTTGATGGACGAGAATTTCAATAACGACCTTATAAAGACCGTGTTGAGTTGGGACGGATTGGTAGGCGCAAGACTCGCACCTCGATCGCCAAACGGCGCGATATTGGCACTGCTTTACCGCATGTCGGGTGCCAGCAAAGGAGCGCATACAATTCCTGCCGGTGGTGTGGCAGGTCTCGTTGCTGCTCTAACTAAGGCGGCCAAATCAGCTGGCGTTGAGATTCGTAACAACGCCGCGGTCGATCGGATTCTGATCGAGGGCAGCGAAACTGGCCTGAAGACGGACGGTGTGCAGCTTGTGGATGGCGAGCGGCTTGGAGCCGACCGAGTGATATCGGCCGTAGACCCGAAGCGTACTTTCCTCAACATGGTCGGCGTCGAATATCTCGACATCGGATTCACCAATCGCATTCGACGACTTCGTTGCGACGGCTACGTTGCTAAGCTACACCTCGCGCTGAAGGGCGAGCCGAAATTTGCAGGTCTGGAACGAGCGGATGGCCGCATGATCATCGCCCCGAACCTGGATACCATGGAGTTCGCCTACGACAACGCCAAGTATGGCGAATGCCCGGACAAGCCAGTGATGGAAGTACTCATCCCAAGCATGCATGACGCCTCGCTTGCACCGTCTGGACAGCACGTTCTGTCAGCGCACGTAATGTACGTACCCTACTCCCTGAAAGGTGGCTGGACAGATGCAGCCCGCGAGCAGATGTTGCAACGCAGTATCGATACGCTTGCGCAGTACGCACCCGAGATTCGCGAGCACATTCTGCACAGCGAACTCTTGACGCCAGCGGACCTTGAACAGCGGTATCACGTGACGGGCGGCCACTGGCACCATGCCGAGCTTGCCATGGATCAGATGCTAATGATGCGTCCGACCTACGAAGCGGCACAATATCGAACGCCGCTTCCCGGACTCTTCCTCTGCAGCGCCGGCTGCCACCCAGGTGGCGGATTAATGGGCGCGGCTGGCCACAATGCCGCACGTGAGATTCTGCGATGAGTAACTACGACGCTATCATCATCGGGGCCGGTCATAACGGTTTGACGAATGCTGCTTACCTCGCAAAAGCAGGCTTAAACGTCGTAGTCGTTGAAAAGAACGACTACATCGGTGGCGCCGCCGTTTCCCGAGAGCTTGAGGAAGGCTGGCTGTATTCAAGCTGTTCTTACGTCTGCAGCATGATGCGACAAGCAATCCACCGCGACCTCGATCTGGGCAGGCACGGACTCTTGCTCGTGCCTTATCTGGGCACCGTCAATTTTGGTGACACCGATCAGCGTCTGTTTTCTTATCATGATGAGGAGGCGATGAATCTCGAGCTAAAGCGTCACTCACCGCATGACGCCGATGCGATGCACCGATTTGAGACCGACCTCGGTCGCTATGCACAATTGATTCGCAAGACTCTGCTACGCACGCCACCGGACCCAACGTCGTTCAAACCGCGCGACATCAAGGAACTTCTGTTTCTGGCGAAGCAGTTTTGGAAACTCGGCGAAAAGGAGATCTACGAATACGTCCGCTTCTTCACGATGAGCGCCGCCGAATACCTTGAAGATTACTTCGAGAATGACCTGATCAAGGCAACGATGGCGAGCCCGGGCATCATCGGCACCGCACTCGGTGTTCAGTCACCGGGGTCTTCGTACATTCTACTGCATCACGTCATGGGCGATGTCGACGGTAGCGTCGGCGCCTGGGGCTTGGCACGCGGCGGCATGGGCGCCATTTCAAATGCTATAGCGGGTGCGCTGCAAGAGCATGGCGGTGAGATTCGTACCAGCGCTGGCGTGCAACAGGTTCTCGTTGAGAATCGCAAAGCCGTGGGTGTTGTGCTGGAAAATGGTGATGAGCTTCGAGCTCGCATCGTGGTATCGAATCTGGATGCCAAACGCACCTTCACCAAGATCATGGATCGCAACGACCTGCCCGATGGCATCTACGAAAAAGCCAAGAACTTCAAGATTCGCGGCTCGTCTGGCAAGGTGAATATCGCTCTGTCT
>Ga0209344_10003990_pt1 | contig 14022 bp, 9 predicted proteins | sample Cruoilmetagenom6_FD_187293 | JGI IMG/M metagenome (GOLD analysis project Ga0209344, IMG submission 187293) | Oil polluted marine microbial communities from Coal Oil Point, Santa Barbara, California, USA - Santa Barbara Oil Seep Sample 6 (SPAdes)... | ecosystem: Environmental > Aquatic > Marine >...
TGGGAATGGGCTTCCACTTGGGTCACCCATTGTCTGGGTTACGGTGTCCACACCACAGTTGTCCGAGGTGATCGGCATTGGGAAGTTTACAATGGCAGAACAGTTGCCCGCATCGGTATTCACCGTAATATCTGCTGGACAAGCAATAGCTGGTGGGATGCTGTCCTCAACCGTTACTACAGTAGTACAGGTGGAAATATTGCCGTTAACATCTGTTACCGTTAGGGTAACTGTATTCGGGCCAACATCGCTACAATCAAAATCTGTAATGTCTATCGTGGTGCTCGCTATTCCGCAGGCATCGGTGCTTCCGTTATCGATATCGGCTACCGTGATGCTCGCTTCTCCGTTGACATCCAATTGGATGGTGAATGGAGCCGCACAGTTTGCCACTGGCGGCACATTGTCCTCAACTGTTACAATGGTTGTACAGGTTGAAGAATTTCCGTTAACATCGGTTACCGTTAATGTTACCGTGTTCGGACCCACATCTGCACAGGTGAAGTCTGTTTTGTCTATCGAAGTGCTTGCAACGGCACAATTGTCCGTGCTTCCGTTTTCAATGTCTGCAACTGTAATGCTTGCCGTTCCATTTGCATCCAATTGGATGGTAAATGGTGCTGCACAATTGGCCACTGGGGCTTCGTTGTCGTTTATGGTTACATCAAAGCTACAGGTCGCTGTATTGCCAGAGGCATCGGTAACTACAAATGTATTCGTTGTTGTTCCCACTGGGAAGGTTGATCCAGAAGCCAAACCAGCCGTCTGAACCGTGCTTGAACCAGTACAATTATCAGTTCCAATAGGAGTAGTATAGTTTATCACAGCACCGCAAATTCCGGGATCATTATTTTGGGTAATATTTCCAGGACAAGTTATTTCGGGAACTTCTGTATCGTTTACCGTAACATCAAAACTACAAGTAGCTGTATTTCCTGAAGCATCGGTTACTACAAATGTATTGGTTGTGGTTCCCACAGGGAAAGTGCTTCCAGAAGGAAGACCAGCAGTTTGGGTAGGTACCAATGTTGCGTTCCAAGTAATGGTAACTTCACCATCCCCAGCACGAACTCCACTATTATTTACAGGATTGGTTCCTCCATTAAAGGAGCCACCACCACCACCATGGGTTGGATCTGTTCCGCCACCACCACCAGAGTAGCCGCCGCCACCGCCACCGCCGCCATAATGGTTTCCGCCGCCACCGCCACCGCCGAAGCCGCCGAAGCCGCCACAACCGCCACCGCCACCGCCGCAAAACGGAGCACCTCCAGCCCAAGAAGGCGCATTATATCCTCCGTAAGGCCCTCCACTCACTGAAAGCCATCCTGCTCCACCTCCAGCATCAGGAACACCACTCCAAGTTCCCTCATTTCCAGCATTTCCAGCTGTTCCACCAGCGTTACCGTCTGAAGATGCTCCTCCAGAGGTTCCTGCTTGACCCGCAGCTTCTGGGTGTAGCGGTGGTGAACCTGTAAAATTACATTTTCCACCACCACCACCAGCAGCAACAAAGAGAACGTCCGAAGCATTGTAAACAAAACTTCCGCCTCCGCCACCAGAGCTATTTTGTGCATTACCGCCAATCTGTAATTGGCCTTGTTGACCTACAACAACAGTTAAAGTTTCACCTGGAGTTACGTTAAAATCTCCTGAAATAGAAGCCCCAAGACCTCCTGCGCCTCCATTGCTTCCACCACCTTGTGCCCCGAAAGCTTGAATTGTAATATCGGTAACACCGGCTGGAACAACAAATGAATCAATTGCGCCTGTATATGAAAAGGTTTGTGATCCAGGAACTCCTGAACTACAATTATCTGTTGCAGTTACAGTATAATTTATAGTAGCTCCACAAACTCCAGGGTCATTATCAACTATGAAATCTCCAGGACAAGTGATTACTGGAGGTGTAGTATCTTCAACTGTAACATCATCTGAAGCACTATTTGTACAAACATTCCCATCAGTATATGTATATGTTATAGTATGTGTTCCATTACCCGCAGCACCTGCATCGAATGTGTAAGTTATTCCGTTTCCATCATCTGTAACACCAGGACCGCTATAAATACCTCCAGTTGGAGCTCCTCCGCCTTGGCCAGATAATACTTCGCCTGGACAAACAGGGCTCGGTGGCGCTGTAAATGTAACAGTTGGTAATGCATTTACAGTAACACTTACACTAGAACTATTTGAACAAGTTCCAGCCGTTGTGTATGTAACTGTGTAATTAGCAGGTGTGCTTGCGGATAAATCAATCGTCCCTGTTGAGGCATTGATTGACAATCCTGCTCCTGATGAGAAAGTTCCTCCACCTACGCCAGTAATTGTTGGAGTAGGGTCAGAGGCATTTGCACAATATGCAGCGGCATCGTAGTTAAACGAAGCATCATCCAAAGAATTTATAGTAACACTCACACCAGAACTATTTGGACAAGTTCCAGACGTTGTGTATGTAACTGTGTATGCTCCGGGGGTTGATGCAGAAACATCAATCGTTCCTGTGGAAATATTAACCGATAAGCCTGCAGGTGATGAAGAAAAAGTTCCTCCTCCCAAACCAGTAATCGTTGGCGTTGGATCTGCCTCACTTACACAATAGGAAGTAGCGCCATAGTTAAACGAAGCATCATCCAAAGCATTTATTGTAACACTCACACCAGAACTATTTGGACAAGTTCCAGACGTTGTGTATGTAACTGTATATGCTCCGGGGGTTGATGCAGAAACATCAATCGTTCCTGTGGAAGTATTAACCGATAAGCCTGCAGGTGATGAAGTGAAAGTCCCTCCTCCTAAACCAGTAATTGTTGGTGTCGGATCTGAAGCACTGACGCAATAGGATGCAGCACCGTAATTAAACGAAGCATTATCCAAAGCATTTATTGTAACACTCACACCAGAACTATTTGGACAAGTTCCAGCCGTTGTGTATGTAACTGTATATGTTCCGGGTGTACTTGCAGATACATCAATTGCTCCAGTGGAAGCATTAATTGATAAACCTGCCGGTGCTGAAGAAAAAGTGCCTCCGCCTAAACCAGTAATTGTGGGGGTTGGATCTGCAGCATTTACACAATAGGAAGCAGCACCGTAGTTAAACGAAGCATCATCCACAGCATTTATAGTAACACTTACACCAGAACTATTTGGACAAGTTCCAGCCGTTGTATATGTAACTGTGTATGTTCCTGGTGTTGATGCAGAAACATCAATAGCTCCTGTTGAAGCGTTTATTGATAAGCCTGCAGGTGCTGAAGAGAACGTACCTCCACTTACACCAGTAATTGTAGGTGTAGGGTCTGAGTCATCTGCACAATAGGAAGCAGCGCTGTAGCTAAACGAAGCGTCATCCAAAGCAAATACTTCAACATCATCTGTGGCAGCATTTCCACTTTCTGTATATGTTAATGTATGTACTCCAACTCCTGCCGCTGCTGGGTCAAAACTATAGGTCATTCCATTTCCGTCATCGGTAACTCCTGGGCCACTATAAACACCGCCTGTGGGAGTTCCTCCTCCAAGACCAGTTTGAACTCCAGCATCAATACATAAATCGGCTAGCGCTGTAAATGAGGCACCTACATCATAACTACAGCCAGATTTTGCAGTAGGAACAAACTCCACGGTATCATTATTTATCCAATATTGTATATCATTGATTATAGCCGCAAGTTGTGCTGGCGATCCTGATATAGGGAATCCACCAGGTACTGCACTACAATCAAACTGCCAGTTGTCAACCTCTGTATCTGGAGTTCCAGCAACATAAAGTCTAATTGCGTTTACACCATTGGTTAATTGATCTGGCAAAGCAGTTGTTGTGTTTGAAGTATTTGCCCCATCCCAATCCGCATCTGTTGTAACACCCGCATCTACATTACTGTGTATTGCAGAAATAAAGTTAGGAGAAGCAGCTGTTCCTTGATAAGCAAATAGCTGATCTCCAATGGAAGACAATACACTTGCAGACATGAAGCTTCCCGATAAAGTAACAATATCTCCTGCACTCATTGCAGAAGGAGCGTACCAAGTTGCGCTACCGTCACCTCCAGAACCTGCACAGGTAATTGTATTGGGGTTTGAAACCCCACAATCCGTGAATTTTATATTTGTTCCTGCAATTATGTCTTTCAAAATTATAAATGCAAAACCGTCATTCCCATCCAGATTAAAACCTACAAAAGCGATATCGCCAGGGTTTAAAGTTGTGAAAGGAGGTTCGTTTATGGTTACAGGTATAGTACACGAGGCATTATTACCCGCTTCATCTGTAGCAGTTAAAACAACTGAATAAATACCAACGCCAACCATAGTTCCGGCCGTCGGAGATTGTGTAATTGTGATGTTAGCAGGTATTGAAACATTATCTATAGCTGTTGTGCCGCTTACCAAATCTGGGATAGCGGCCATCCCATTAATCCCAGCTGTAATTGGCGCAGGAGTTGGAGCACAGGTAATAACAGGGGGTGTTGTATCTCCTCCTCCACTAATTGTGAATCCACAACCAGCTTCCAAAGCAGGATTATAAACTGTTGTTTGGCTACTTACCCAATTTGCTCTATCGTTAACAATAGCTCGTATTTGAGCAGCAGTTCCTGAAACGGGACCACCTGCTACAGTGCAACTAAACTGCCAATTGTCTGACTCAGGAATTAACCGTACAGCGGTAGTTCCAGTAACCAAGGCATTTGGAAGCGCCGAGGTAGAATTAGAAGTTGCAGCGCCATCCCAATTTGCATCATCACCTGGAGCATCATTATACTGTAATCCAGCAATAAATGTTGGAGATGCAGTTGAACCTTGAATGGCAAAAAGCTGATCGCCAATGGAGCCATAGGCTGCCGGAAATAGCGGCCCCATATTAATTGTAACAACATCACCAGCAGTTCTAGCTATCCCAGATGTCCAGGTAAATTCACCATCGCCAGCTGTGGCAAAAAATCCAGTGCCATCATTCCAACCCATATCGGTAAAAATAATGGTGGTTGCAGCATCTATATCTTTTAGAAGAACAAAGGCGACAGTATCGTCAGCATTCGTTGCTCCATCTGAATTACTTCCAACAAAGGCAATATCTCCAGCTGTTAAAGCTGTTTGGCTATTACCAATAATTGTGGCCAAAAGCATTGTTATCAGTAGGGTAATTTTTTTCATAATTATTTTTTTATATTAAGTTCAATCTGGGGAGATTTTCTTTTAAAATAAGAGTTTTTTATTTTTAATTTCTTGAAGGATAAATACCTACTAATGCTATACAATAGTTAACTCCCAAATAAGGGTTTTGTATGTTTATAGGCTGATTGCCTCCAGTATTTCCTACTGAAGTAGAGGCCATAGCTGTATCGGCAGCAGAACCAAATGCATTTGTTCCATCTCCAGCTATAAAGGCTCCACTTGGATTATCAGTTGTTCCTTCTTCTTTTGCATTAATTGCATGTCCATGCGATGGCAGGTTTGGAACAGTTAACGTTCTGGTTTCAGCACCGCCTTTTTCTCCAATAGTTATATTACTCAGTCCTGGGCCTTGGCCCATATGTAGTCCATTTCTTCCTCTTAGATCTGGTAATGCAAAGGTAGTTCTACCATCACCGCCATATTGGGTACCCAATAAAGAGAAAAGCGCTGAGTTTGCGCTAATAGCTAAAAGTTGCCCATCGCATTTAGCCCAGCCACGGGGTGCAAAATTAAATCCGAAAGGTTGAATTTGTCCGACAAATGGTTCCATAATAAATTGTTTTAAGGTGGTTAAAATTGAATTTTAAATATGTTTTAATAATTAATTTCTTGAAGGGAAAATACCTTGTAGTGCAATACAATAGTTAACTCCCAAATAAGGATTTTGTATATTTATAGGTTGATTGCCACCGGTATTTCCCACTGATGTAGAAGCCATAACTGTATCGGAAGCAGAACCAAATGCGTTTGTTCCATCTCCAGCTATAAAAGCCCCACTTGGATTATCAGTTGTCCCTTCTTCTTTGGCGTTAATTGCATGGCCATGCGATGGTAGGTTTAGGACAGTTAACGTTCTGGTTTCGGCACCTCCTCTTTCTCCCCAAGTTACATTACTAAGTCCGGGGCCTTGACCAATATGTACTCCATTTCTTCCTCTAAGATCTGGTAGTGCAAAGGTAGTTCTACCATCACCGCCATAGGTTGTTCCCAATAAAGAGAAAAGCGCTGTATTTTGAGCAATAGACAATATTTGGCCATCGCATTTAGCCCAGCCGCGTGGTGCAAAATTAAATCCAAAGGGTTGAATTTGTCCGATAAATGGTTCCATAATAATTAGTTTTAAATTGGTTATATTGAAATATTAAATTGAATACGTGTTTGATCAGCAAAGCTTGCCTTCTTAGGAAACAATTTATCTCCCAATTTTTGGTTCTTTTCCCAATGTTCGCCAGTAATATACGATCCTGAACTATTCAATATTAACTCTGTAAAATTGGATTTTTCAGAATTTGAAACTTTGAAATAAATACGTGCATTTTTTCCTTCTTCTTTGTTCGGAAAATCGGTTATGAACTCATAATTACCCTGCTCGTCAGCGAAAATTTTTGCACGATGACGATATTTGGAAGAATTTGGAGAGAGATGCCAAACTTCCACAGTTGCATTTTTTAAAGGAGTAGCGCCATCCTTTTCATAAATGGTTCCTTTAACTGTAACCGAATTCGTATTGAAAATTCCAGTTCTTAAATCGGTCTTGATCTCGACATAAGGATTGTAACCTAGATAAGGGCTTTCAGCAGTATTGAAAGCACTTGTAAGTGCTGGGGTCAATACAGCTAGCCCTGTTATGGCAAAAGCAGAATTGCGCATAAAAAGTCTTCGCGAAGTAGTTTTTTTCATAATTTTGGTTAATTCTTTTCGAAGAATTAGATACTTTACAAGCAGATTTTAAGTGAAAGTTGAATTCTTAAAAAGTTGTTAATGCAATTTATAGGTTTTCTTTTAGAATTTATATACGTAGTACCACGTAAATTATTTTTTGTGTTTAGTTATATATTCACTGGATATTCAAATTCATGAAATCAGAAGAAGCAAAGAAAAAATTATCAAAAATCACAAAAGCAATTATTCGCGAAGATCTGGATTTCCATGTTCTTAAAAATGCTGTTACAGAATTAAAACAATTATTGAAAACCCTCTCCCGAATTAATTTGGAAGCGGAGATAAATTTGGAGAACATCCCTTTATCAAATGGACAGGCAATAGGCCCCAAATGGGCCGCAATGTGCCTTGATGATTTAATGCGGACCTATAAATTTATGAAGGGTACCCACAAAGCATTAGAGAAGGTCCGTGGCAAAAATCCTGAAAGACCAGCTACAATTTTGTACGCTGGCACGGGTCCTTATGCTACCTTGATTTTACCCTTTCTCTCCCTTTACAAACCTTCCGAACTGCAACTTATTTTGCTGGAAGTAAATCCCATAAGTATTGAAAGCTTAAAAAATATAATTAAAGGTTTTGATGCTTATGATTACGTAAAAGCAATCTATCATTGCGACGCTTCAAATTTTAGTATCCCACAGCGTCTTGATGCAGATATAATTTTAGTAGAGTGTATGCAAAATGCCTTACGCAGCGAGCCACAGGTTGCAATAACCTACAACCTTTTATCGCAAATGAAAAAGGGAACGATTCTTATTCCCGAAAATATTTCATTGTATTTAACCCTCATAAATCTTGAAAAAAAAATGAATTATCAAACCCCAGTAGAAAATGTTAAGTCTATTGATTTTTATGAAAATTCCGACGCAGTATTCATATTAAATAAAGATGAAGTGCTTAAAAATGGTGTAGAATTCAAAAAAGAAGGCTTTCAATTTCCTGAAAAAGAAATTCTCTTTTCTAAAGAACAGCTCGGCAATTACGACATGATTACAATTTCAACTGAAATAACAATCTTTGAAAATATTTCACTGAAAATTGATGAAAGTGGCCTTACAGTACCCTTGATTTTAGCAGATTTAAAACACGACCCAACTATAATCGGAGCCAAGACACAATACACCCTTGGCACAAATCCTGAACTTGCAACACAATTGATGAGATTTTAAAAATTCCCCTTTCAGCAATTGTCCACAGAATTTTTACAGCAAGTTTAATTCTTTTCCAGAGCCTTAACGAGACCTGCACATCCGTTATAATTTGATACCTTTGAAAAAACATTGTAGTGTGTTTTTATGACTTTAGAAAAAAATCTTAAGGAGCGCATTAAAGAGCTTACTTGTCTATATGAAGTTTCTTCCATCATCGTAAATAACGATTATAGGGAACTTGATAAAACACTATATTCCATAGCCCTTAGCCTTCGGAAATCCCTGCAATATAGCAAGAATGCTACGGTTGAAATTAGTTCAGAACCTTTCCACCTCATCACGGCAGCACTTCCAAAAAAAACTGTTTTTATTGAAAACAACATCAATGTTTTTAACGAGCCCAAGGGGTTCATCAAAATTCATTACCCCGCTGGCAAATTTACTAAAAAAGATTTCTTAACCGAAGAGAAAAAGCTGCTTAAAAACGTAGCCATAAATGTTGGAGATTTGTTAGAACGTGTTGCAATTCGTGAAAACGAGGCCATCGTAAAACGAAAAATGGAACACGCGGACCGTTTGAGTATTTTAGGTGAAATAACTGCCGGAATTGCCCACGAGCTAAACACACCCCTTGCAAATATTTTAGGTTTCGCCGAACTGTTAAAAAGTAAAGAAACTGAAAATACACAAAACAGTCAGGACATCGATAAAATTATAAACAGTGCTATCTTTTCACGCGAAGTTGTAAAAAAACTAATGTTCTTCGCCTGCGAAATGCCTCAAAACTTAGGACAAACAGACATTGTTCCAGTTATTAATGAGGCAATGAACTTGCTAGATCCAACTTTAAAAAAAAACGAGGTAAAATACCAAGTCACACTTCCAAAGGGAGAAGTCTTAATGAGGGCCGACACCATTCAGTTAACGCAGGTTATCTTCAATTTGGTGCTGAACGCTATCTATTTTTCGCCAAAAAATGGGTTGATTAAAATTACCCTGGAAGAAACAAAGAAGAAAATCACACTTAAAATTTCTGACGAAGGCCCTGGCATTTCCGCTGAAAATGTGCAAAAAATATTTCAACCATTTTTTACAACCAAAGCTGTGGGAGATGGCTCCGGACTTGGGCTTAGTGTAGTTCACGGAATAATTCGCAGTCATAGAGGTACCATAGATTATCAATCCAACCATCCCACAGGTGCCATTTTTATTATTACTTTTCCTAAACAATAGAAAAGATGCTTCAAAAGGAAAACATACTAATAGTAGATGACGACATCAACATTTTGGAATTGCTCCAGCGGCATCTGCATTCAATGGATTATCATACTTACAAGGCAATTTCAGTAAAAGAAGCTGTCGCCATTCTGCGCGATACCAAAATAGATTTATTGATAACAGATCTAAAAATGCCCGAAGTGGATGGATTTCAACTCATTCAATTTGCTTCGGAGCATTACCCAAATATGCCAAAACTTGTTGTTACAGGCTATCCTTCCGTTCAGGATGCACTTTCCGCAATAAAGTCTGGAGCAGTGGACTATCTGGTGAAACCATTCACGAAGGAAGAATTAAAACAGGGGGTTTTGAAATCGCTTTCGACGGCTATCGGAACCACAAAAGAGAAACGAAAAACTTCACAGGAAACTCCAGAAGCAAAAAAATATGACGAAATAATTGGTGAAAGCCAAGCCATTAAGGACGTTACCCAAATAATAGACCGTGTTAAAGACAACAAAGCCACCATTTTTATAAGTGGAGAAAGTGGAACTGGAAAAGAGCTGGTGGCTCGTTCCATTCACTACAATGGCAAGTTTTCACGGAAACCTTTTATTGCGGTAAACTGTGGTGGAATTCCCGAAAATCTATTGGAATCGGAACTTTTCGGATATGTAAAAGGCGCTTTTACCGGAGCCAATGATAATCGTGAAGGATTTTTTCAGGCAGCAGATGGTGGAACGATTTTTTTAGATGAAATAGGAAACGCTTCACTGGCGGTTCAATCCAGACTCTTGCGGGTTTTACAGGAAAAAGAAGTAATGAAGGTTGGCGACCGAAAAACTGAAAAGATTGATGTCCGCGTTATTGCAGCTACAAACAGCAACCTAAAGGAAATGATAGCAAAGGAAACTTTCCGTGAAGACCTTTTTTATAGATTGACAGTTGTGGAAATTAACGTGCCGCCTCTTCGTGAAAGGAAAGAAGACATTCCGTTGCTTGCTGATAAATTCCTTTTTAAATATGGCAATGAATATAAAGACCGTTACATAACAATAGATCCTGAGGCCCAAACGCTTTTGCAACGTTACGATTGGCCTGGCAACATCCGCGAACTGGAAAACGTAATTCAACGTTCCGTGATTATGTGCGACCGCACCATTGGCGTAAAAGATCTGCCCGAAACGCTGAAATACCAAATAGACTTCCCCGAAGATGGCCTGCTTTCCTTAAAGGAAATGGAAAAAAAGTACATTCAAAAAGTGCTTGCCACCACCAAAAACAATCAAAGCAAAGCCGCAGAAATTCTTAAAATAGACAGAAAGACGTTGCGCGGGAAAATTAAAGAATAGTCTCAAAAAAGCACCAATATTATAAAATTCCAAATTCCAACTCACGCTTTGGAATTTGGAATTTTTCATTTTTGGAAATTGCTTCAGCTGTGGGTAATTTCTCCCCAACACAGAAAATATGCCCCAATGATTTCTTATTAAAAATTTTTTCAAAGTAATTTTAAAACATTGTATATCAATTAGTTATTTGCTTATTTCAAAATAATTCTCATTGATGGCACACCCCTTGCCAATAGGAATGGCAAACAATAAGCACTATGATTAATAACCCTACAAACCTTTGCCTTGAATGTGCTCACGTAGCCTATTGCGTGTTAACGCACAATCATTCAGCGGTGTTTTCCTGTAGTGAGTTTGATGAACTACAACACCGTGCCCCTGAACCTTTACTGAAAATAACCAAAAGAAAGCCTGAAATGGCAACTATTTAAAACGATTATTAAAATGACAAATACACAAACCTTGGAAAAACCACAACCTGTAAAAAGAGGAATGTTGGACAACGTATTGGAGCAATTCAACAGCGCTGCAGACAAAATTGATCTGAACCCAAACGTTCGCAAAATTCTTAGCATCACAAACACTGAAATCATCATTCACTTCCCAGTTCGTATGGACAATGGCGATGTGGAGATATTCACCGGCTACCGTGTGCAGCACAACAACGCACTTGGCCCGTACAAAGGTGGTCTTCGTTATCACCCAACGGTAGATATTGATGCCGCACGTGCTTTGGCAATGTGGATGACTTGGAAAACATCTTTGGCAGGCTTGCCCTACGGAGGCGCAAAAGGAGGAATCCAGATTGATCCTTCAAAATATTCAAAAGGAGAACTAGAGCGCATTACGCGTAGATTCACATACGCTTTAGGCGAAAACATTGGCCCAGAGCATGATATTCCCGCTCCAGACGTAAACACCAACGACCAAACAATGGCTTGGATTGCGGATACGTATATGAGCACAAAAAGCACTAGCGAACGTTCCAAAAACCAACACGTAGTTACAGGAAAACCTGTGGGTAGTGGTGGTTTGGAAGGTCGTGACCGTGCCACTGGTTACGGTGTGTTTTTGACCATTAAATTTTGGGCAGAAAAAAATAACGAGAGCCTTAAAGGAAAAACATTTATCGTACAAGGTTTTGGAAACGTGGGCTATTGGGCCGCACATTTCCTGGAAAACGAAGGCGCAAAAATGGTGGGTGTCCAAGATGCCTTCGGAAGTGTTCAAAACAAAGAAGGAATTACTGTTGAAGATCTTTTCAACTACGGAAAAGCCAACAGTGGCAGCATCGTAGGTTTCCCAGAGGCTACGGCAATGGACGGTAAGGAATTCTTCGGTTTGGATTGCGATATCTGTATTCCTGCCGCTTTGGGTAACCAAATTACGGCACAAAACGCACATTCAATAAAAGCTACTTTAATCGCTGAAGGTGCCAACGGCCCAACAGATGTTGAAGGCGAAAAAATATTGATAAAACGCGGTATCACCATTATTCCAGACATTATGTGCAACTCCGGTGGCGTGATAGGAAGTTATTTTGAATGGCTTCAAAACCGTAACGGCGAGCTTTGGCAGATGGACGAAATTTTGGAAAAACTAGAGAAAAAACTTCGCGCTACGTTCAAAAAAGTTACGGCCTATTCCGAAGAAAAAGGAATCGATATGCGTACGGCCGCGTTTGCAATTGCTATTGAGCGTATTGAAAAAGCCTATGTGCTGAGAGGGATTTTCCCATAAATAATTTTGAACCCATGAAGATGGAACATCGCTCCTCAATTGTCTTTAATGACAATGATGTTCCATCTTTAATAATACTGAAATAGAAACCATGAAACATGGAAATTTGATATTAGAGAAGAAAGAGTACGTTTTTTTAAAGCGTTTACTGAATGTTACTGGCTATTATAAAGACGAAAACACCAAAGTTTCCCTTAAAAAATTAAGCGGCGAACTTACCAGTGCCATCATTTATGACCACGAAGAAATGCCAGCAGATGTCATTCGCTTTAACAGTGTGGTTACGGTTCAGTCTGGAACATGGGAAACTGAATTTCAGTTGGTAATACCGACTGAACGCGATATTGCCGCAAACAAAATTTCCATTTTAGCCCCTATGGGCTCCGCAGTAATGGGCTATGCCGAAGGCGATTCCGTAATTTGGAATTTTCCCAATGGCACTAAAGAACTAAAAATCACCAGCGTTAAGCAAGCTGAAAAACCTATTGATATTGACGTACTATCATAGTATTTATAATTAATATTTTTTTTAAACATCATGCAGATTTACGATCACGACACCCCAGAAACAATCACCTTTAAGAATAATTGTATTGAATTGGATAATTGGATTGGCCACATGGAATACATTGAAAAAGAAATAGCTAACCTCTTAAATCTTAGCAATGGAGAACTTTTAAACATTTTGGGGCAGCAGCCAGTTTTAATGAAACTTTCCATTAAAAAAGAAGAAAACCGAATTAATCTGAATGCTTTCAGAAAATATAAAAACAGCCTACCACTTGCTACTGAGTGTGAAGATGTGGATTGCGATATGTTTTATATAAGCGAACATGAGCGCTACAGAAAAGTTTACTTATACCATTTGGAAAAATACAGAAGGATTAAAGAAGAATATTTCAATATCCTAAACAAATAATGCTTTGTAGAAAAGCACCAATAAAAAATTATGAGCGAACAGCTACAGCCCAAAACAATAGGAATACTAAAAACCCCAAACGATCCGAGGGTTTGTTTGTTACCCAAAGAAGTTAAAAAACTTACCGGGGAGTTAGCGCTCAATATCCTTTTTGAGCCTGGGCTGGGTAGTTCGCTAGAAATTGATGACGTCGAATATGTGAATGCTGGCGCAATTTGCAAATCTCGGGAATCAATATTTAAAAATTCAGATACCATTGTATCCATTAACCATACTTTTAGCGAAGTGGAAATGAAGGGGGGTTGTTGCTTCATTGGTATTTTCAACCCCCTCTTTCATGATTCCAAACTCGCTGTTTATCAAAAACACGGTGCAACTGTTTACAGTCTGGATCTTTTGCCACGAACTACCTTGGCCCAATCTATGGATGTGCTCTCATCCATGGCTTCATTGGCCGGTTACAGAGCGGTAATAAAAGCTTCGGAAATTTATAACGGTGTATTCCCAATGTTCACAACCGCTGCAGGAACAGTAACTCCAGTAAAAATTTTAGTGCTCGGAGCTGGCGTAGCGGGCCTGCAAGCCATTGCCACTGCCCGTCGTTTGGGCGCCATCGTAGAAGCTTTTGATGTGCGTAAATCGGCCGGAGAAGAAGTCCGTAGCCTTGGCGCAACCTTTATTGAAGTAGAAGGCTATGCTGAATCTTCAAATGCAGGAGGATATGCGGTTGAACAAAGTG
>Ga0209344_10003991_pt1 | contig 14022 bp, 10 predicted proteins | sample Cruoilmetagenom6_FD_187293 | JGI IMG/M metagenome (GOLD analysis project Ga0209344, IMG submission 187293) | Oil polluted marine microbial communities from Coal Oil Point, Santa Barbara, California, USA - Santa Barbara Oil Seep Sample 6 (SPAdes)... | ecosystem: Environmental > Aquatic > Marine...
TTCAGAAACTCTTTCTAACAATACGTAGAGATCAGAATCAGTTTCTAAGGGATCGATATTTAACGGAATCGTTTTGTTTTCTGGGTCCTTTTCGCATGAAGCGAAAAGTAACAGGAGTGTTAGGGAGACGAGTTGAATAATCTTATTCATAGCAATTCTTATTTGATAACTGTTCTTTTCCTATAGTATGGAAATTGTCAAAAAGTTGCGTGCGAACTAATAATAGTTGTTGAAAAAGGTGTTTTTTTAGTTGCTGACGGAATTTGGCACCCCAATTTCTATAGGTGCTTTGATGGTTTCTAAATTCTTTTGGAACCAAAATAGGCTGCCAAGCGAAGTTCAAATTCGCTTAAACAAAGAAAGCCTCCCAAATTTGGAAGGCTTTCTTGCTTTTAAAAGAAACGTTTAGTCTCTTTTTCTATCACGACTGCGGTTATCACGACTGCGGTTATCACGACCACGGTTGTCTCTACTTTTGCTATCATCACGTTTTGGACGTTCAACGTAACCTTCAGGTTTTGGTAACAATGCTTTACGCGAAACTTTATCCTTTCGAGTTCTAGCATCGACTCCGAAATACTTAACATCAAAGACGTCACCCATGTTTACAACATCGCTCACATTTTCGGTGCGTTCCCATGCTAATTCAGAAACGTGTAAAAGAACTTCGTTTCCTGGAGCATCCATATATTCAACAACAGCACCAAAATCTAACATTTTGATTACTTTAACCTCATATACACTACCAACAACAGGCTTAAACGTAATAGAGTCAATCTTAGCAAGTACTGCGTCAATTCCTTCTTGTCCCGTTCCAAGGATCTCTACAATTCCTTCTTCAGTTACCGGATCTTCGTTAATTACGATAGTACATCCTGTTTCTTTTTGAAGTTCTTGAATTACTTTTCCACCTGGTCCAATTAAGGCGCCAATGAAATCATTAGGAATACGTACAGTTACCATTTTTGGAGCGTAGTCTTTTACGTCTGCTCTTGGAGTAGCAATTGTCTCTATTAATTTTTCAAGGATATGAAGACGACCTGCGCGTGCTTGTTGTAAAGCATTTACAAGAATCTCATAAGACAGTCCTTTTACTTTAATATCCATTTGGCAAGCGGTAATACCGTCTGCCGTTCCAGTTACTTTAAAGTCCATGTCTCCTAAGTGATCTTCATCACCTAAGATATCAGATAAAACTGCATACTTTCCAGAAGCTGCATCAGAAATAAGTCCCATTGCGATACCAGAAACTGGCTTCTTCATTTGGATACCAGCATCCATCATTGCCATTGTTCCAGCACACACAGTTGCCATAGAAGAAGAACCATTAGATTCTAATACTTCAGATACTACACGTACTGTGTAAGGACAATCGTCTGGCACCATTCCTTTAAGACCACGCTGCGCCAAGTTACCGTGACCAACTTCTCTACGAGAGGTTCCACGAATAGGTCTTGCTTCACCCGTACAGAAAGGAGGGAAGTTATAGTGAAGGTAGAAGTTCTCTTCGCCTTCATAAGATGGCATATCTATTTTGTTTGAGTCTCTAGAAGTACCTAAAGTTACTGTTGCTAATGCTTGAGTCTCTCCACGTGTGAAGATTGCAGAACCGTGTACAGAAGGTAAATAATCAATCTCACACCAGATATCTCTCACTTCTGTGGTCTTACGACCATCAAGTCTTAACCCTTCATTTAAGGTTAAATCTCTAATCGCCGCTTTTTCTGCTTTACGGTAGTATTTAGAAACCATTCCGCCGTAGTTTTCTAATTCTTCTTCAGAAAAAGTAGCTTTAATACCTTCTTTTATTTCGTTAAATGCAGCACTACGTTCGTGCTTTGCAGAGCCAGCTTGTGCGATTGCATATACTTTATCGTATGCCATATCGTACACTTTTTTCTCAAGGTCTGCATCTTCTCTTTCAGCTGGGTACTCACGTACTTCTTTTTTTCCGAAAGCTTCAGCAAGTCTAATTTGAGCAGCACATTGTACTTTAATAGCTTCATGTGCAAACTTGATCGCATCTGCCATTTCTTCTTCAGAAATTTCATCCATTTCACCTTCCACCATCATTACACTGTCTGCAGAAGCACCAATCATCATATCGATGTCAGATTCTTCAAGCTGCGCTCGGGTAGGGTTGATAACAAATTTTCCGTCAATACGACCAACACGTGCTTCAGAAATAGCACATTCAAACGGGAAGTCTGAAAGTTGAATCGCAGCAGAAGCAGCTAATCCAGCCATTGCGTCTGGCATAACATCGTCGTCATGAGACATTAATTGAATCATCACCTGTGTTTCAGAGTGATAATCTTTTGGGAATAATGGACGTAATACACGATCCACTAAACGCATGGTTAATACTTCTCCGTCACTTGGACGCGCTTCTCTTTTGAAGAAACCACCAGGATAACGCCCTGATGCAGCAAATTTTTCACGGTAATCTACCGTTAATGGTAAAAAGTCTAGGTCTTTTTGCTCGTAGTTAGAAACTACGGTACAAAGTAACATACACTTTCCTGATTGAACAACAACAGAGCCATGGGCCTGTTTTGCTAGTTTTCCAGTTTCAATAGAGATCTCTCTACCGTCACCTAGGTCAATGACCTCTTTAAATACTTTAGGTATCATAAAATAAATTTAATTTTCTCCCAAGAAATTGGGAGTCTCTTCTTGTTTACGCATCGGCGAAAATCAAAGAAGCTGTTAAAATTGGTCAACAATCGATGATCGATTGTAGTGTTGTGTTGTTGTGGTTGACCAATGAAAAACCTAAGGGTAGCTTTTCTGTAATTCTGAATAAATTTTCAGAATAAAAATAGTTAATCTTTTAATCAGATCCCAAACGTATTTGGGTAAAAACAAAGGAGCGCCTATAAGCGCTCCTTTATATATAGGTTACTTACGTAATCCTAATTCTTTTACGATTGCACGATATCTCAAGATATCTTTCTTCATAAGATAATCAAGTAATGAACGACGCTTACCTACAAGCTTTACTAAAGAACGTTCTGTGTTGTAGTCCTTGTGGTTTGCTTTAAGGTGTTTTGTTAAGTGCTCAATACGGTATGTGAATAACGCAATTTGGCCTTCTGCAGAACCTGTGTCTTTTCCAGACTTACCGTGCTTTGCGAAGATCTTTTCTTTTTCTTCTGGTGCTAAATACATGCAAATATTATTTAAATGATTTTTATGTACGATTACCTCTTTGGCAATCAGGCTGCAAAAATAGTAAATTGAATTGATATAAAATGAAAAACGCTACGAATTTTAACCTTCCGCAGCGTTTAGTATGCTTTTCTTAAGCCGTTTTCTCGCGAAGCGGTCTATTTAAGACAAGATCTAAGTAGAGATTTACTTTTCGTTTTAGATCCTTACGATGTGTAATAAAGTCTAAAAAGCCGTGTTCCAACACAAACTCTGCTGTTTGAAACCCTTCAGGTAACTCTTTACCCGTAGTGTCACGTACTACACGTGGTCCAGCAAAACCAATTAGGGCACCCGGCTCGCTAATATTAATATCACCTAACATGGCAAATGAAGCCGTTGTTCCTCCAGTAGTTGGATCGGTACACAATGATACATACGGAATACCCGCATCTGCCAACTGTGCTAATTTTGCGCTTGTTTTAGCTAGTTGCATCAATGATAAAGCAGCTTCCATCATACGGGCGCCACCACTTTTTGAGATCAGTAAAAAAGGTATTTTTTTGTTTAACGCGTAATCTGCAGCACGTGCGATCTTTTCACCCACGACACTTCCCATAGAGCCGCCAATAAAGCTAAAATCCATACAGGCAATTACAATGTCCTCGCCCATAGATTTACCAACGCCAGTGCGAACAGCATCTTTTAATCCGGTTTTTTCTTGGGCTTCTTTTAACCGATCTACGTATTTCTTTTTGTCTTCAAATTTTAAAGGGTCTTTGGAAGTTAAATTCTTGTCGAGTTCTTTAAATTTATTGTTGTCAAATAAAATTTCAAAATACTCTTTGCTTCCAATACGTACGTGATATCCGTCTTCCGGACTTACGTAGTAATTACTTTCCAATTCTTCTGAATCTACAATTTTACCAGTGGGCGATTTATACCAGAGGCCTTTAGGGACATCTTTTTTATCTTCCGTAGCAGTTTGGATTCCTTTTTTTGTTCTTTTAAACCAAGACATTGCTTTTTGTTATAAGGTTAGGAGGGAGTTTCAGTTTTTCTGAAAAACCAACATTATAGGGTGTTAACGTTATTGAGGTCTTCAAAAGCCTGCTTTAAACGTTTTATAAAAGTAAGTTCGCCTTCCCGAACCCACTTTCTTGGGTCGTAATATTTTTTATTCGGAAGGTCGTCGCCTTCTGGATTTCCAATTTGTGTTTGTAAATATGCTTGGTTTTCAGTAATGTAGTCGCGAACACCTTCGGTATAAGCAAATTGCATATCGGTGTCGATATTCATTTTAATCACTCCATAACCAATAGCTTCTCTAATTTCGGCTACGCTAGAACCACTTCCGCCGTGAAAAACAAAATCAATAGGCTGGGCTGCTGTGTTGAATTTTTTCTGAACGTATTCTTGCGAGTTTTTTAAAATAACGGGTGTTAATTTCACATTTCCAGGTTTGTATACACCGTGAACATTTCCGAAGGCTGCCGCAACCGTAAATTGATCACTTACCTTCATTAATTCTTCGTAGGCATATGCAACTTCTTCTGGTTGAGTATATAATTTTGACGAATCAACATCGGTATTGTCAACGCCATCTTCTTCGCCTCCCGTGATTCCTAATTCAATTTCTAGGGTCATTCCCATTTTACTCATACGCTCTAAATAACGCTTGGAGATCTCGATGTTTTCTTCAATAGGCTCTTCAGAAAGGTCGATCATGTGCGAACTGTAGAGAGACTTTCCAGTTTCTTTAAAGAATATTTCGCCAGCATCCAACAAACCGTCGATCCAAGGAAGTAATTTCTTAGCGCAATGATCTGTGTGTAATATAACGGTAGCTCCGTATAATTCGGCCATTTCATGGATGTGTTTTGCTCCGGCAACGGCTCCAGCGATCGCAGCTTTTTGATTGTCGTTAGACAAGCCTTTTCCTGCGTTAAAATGTGCGCCACCATTTGAGAATTGAATAATAACAGGGGCGTTTAATGCAGCAGCAGTTTCCATGACAGCATTCACGCTACTAGATCCAACGACATTGACCGCTGGCATAGCAAAGCCTTTTTCCTTTGCATATGCATGTATTTTTTGAACTTCTCTTCCTGTGGCTACTCCGGGTCGAATAGAATGACTCATAGTTTCTTTCATTTAGCGTGATCTCACAAAGTGGATCCTGACTTTTATTAGTAATCTTACTTGGCACTCCAATAATTCAAAGGCATTTTGCTGTTTGATATCAAAGATGCGTCTGGCAAAAATAACAAATTTTAATCGTTTAAAAGGGATAGTTAATTCCTATGTTGAACACTGAATTATTAAAGTTATAATCCCTGAACCAACGCTCGCCAACAGCTTGACCTGGGTCATGAGTCTTAAAACCAAGATCAAAGCGAATCACAAAGAAACCAAAGTCATATCGCAGTCCGAGACCCGAAGCGACGGCAATTTCTTTTAAATCCTGCACACCATCAAAGCGAAATGCTTCATCGTCAACATCGTCAAGTACATTCCAAATATTTCCTGCATCCACGAAGAATGCACCTTTAAAAGCACCTAAAATGGTAAATCTGTATTCAGCATTAAAGGCAAGTTTAAAGTTAGCTTCATTGAAATCAAAGACTCCTCCACTACTTCCAGGGCCTAGGTCATAAGCTCGCCAACCACGATTATCATTAGCTCCTCCGGCAAAGTAACTTCGCGTAAAAGGAATGCTTTTACTGTTTCCGTATGGAATAGCGATACCGCCAAAAGCACGAACGGCTAACACATTATCATCAAATAATTGCCAATGCTTAATATATTCTGCTTCGGTTTTTACATATTGGGAAAATGCAACGCCAAGTGCTTCAAATTGATCATTTTCATTTTTTTGGAGTCCGGCGACATCTGCGAGCGATGCAAGAATATTACCAGCACCTTCCACTTTAATACGAATACGGTCAAAATCTGGATCAAATATATTTTCTCGCGTATCTCGAAGCCATGTAAAGTTGGATGCAATGATTAGGTTGTTTTCGGTGAGTCGAACTTTTCGTTCCGCAATACTTAAAACTTCTTTTTGTAATTCTTCTGAAATATTTAAATCGGGTAGATTGTCAAGAAGTACATCGGAAATAAACTGATCTGCTTCGTTGATATCACCATCGGTTGGAAGCAAAAGTGCTTGTGACTCATCATTGATGAAATCGTAATTTACCTCCTGTGCTATTTCATTGAGGCGTGTGTACGTGGTCTTATAGACGTTAAAATAGTTGTCGGTATTTAAATTTCGGACAAACTGAATGTTTAAAAGATCAAAACGATAGGTTCTAATTTTAGAAGGTTTCCAGCGATAATTGAAAATGCTATTCACTGTTTGTCGGTCTAAGCCAATGTTTATTTGACTTCCGAAACCAACACTAACGCTTGTGGATGGCGACATATATTTCTTGATGATGCTATCCGTTTTTATGGGAAATAAGATTCTTGGAAAAGACAGTTTTACATCGGCACCAACTTCCGAAATATTAAAAAAGTTCTCGCTATCTGCTTGGTCTTTAGACGAACCAACACTACCACGTCCCGATATTTCTAAAGTTTCGGCTCCTCTGAAGACATTCCGAATTAAAAATGTAGAGCTAAATCCGATACCAAATTGTTGAATGGTAGAAGTATAGGCGTCGAAGTCAATTCCAAGGGTGTATTTTTTCCGTGGTGTTAATAAAATTGTAGCGATAAGACCTGTGTTTGTACTATCCCGTGGATCGTTTTGATAGGTAATATTGGGATATTTAAAAATTCGCAGATCGCTTATTTGATTATAGGTAAGGGTGCGGTCAATGTCTCTAAAGATTTCACCGGGAACAATCGAGATGGCATCGGTAATGGCCTTTGGCCTAAAGGCTAGTGGCTCGTAACTATAAATAGAATATCCTTTAAAAGAAGCCGAATCTGCCCATTTTTTGGTTTGGTTGCTATACGAATAATCGGTTACAACCCGAACTTCATTTACCATATGTACTTTAAAAGGCTCGGTATATGTGCTGTCTCCTACGGTGACCTTTCGGTCTGGAATAATATATTTTATCAGTGCCTTGTGATTTGTATTTACCGTATCGGCTTCAAAACCAACATAGTCTTGATCAAAGTAGTAAAGGCCTGAGTTTCTAAATTGGAGCGTTAAACGGTCGCGTTCATTATTAAAATCGTTTGCATCGTATTGTTTGCCTTCTACAAGGAATGATTTTCGTTGCGATTTTTTAAAGAGTTCCTCAACAATTGGCGAGCTTAAGTCTCTTGTGATCGAATCTACAAAATAAGGTTTATGTCGCTGTACATAATATGTTATTTCGGCGCGTTTCTTTTTTTTCTCGTTCTGGGTAATGGCATAATCGGCTTTCGCATTAAACCAACCATAACTCGCATAATACCTTTTGAGACGATCAACAGATTTTCGAGCTTTGTCATCGGTAATGACTACAGGTGCATCACCAGATTTTTGCAACCATTTATTGAAACCTACGTAGCTGCTATCAAGTGCATCAACCTGTTTTTTGGATAGAAACTTTACAAGACGCTCTTCGCGTTGCTCTTTTTTATTGATCCACGCATTAAAAGTACTATCTGGTTTTGGATCGGCTAGATTGTAAATATGGAGTCCGAAAGGAATACCCAATACGGGGAACTTCGGATTCGGTTTTTGACTCAACTGACTGATCACACCGTAATCTGAAGTCTCAACACTATCAACAATTACCGTGTTTTTAGTAAGTAAAAATTTGTCGTCCGGAACACGTTTTACTGCATTACAGGCACCTAGAAGTACGACTAATCCTAAAATAAGTGATATTTTTGTGAGGCTATGAATCAAGGGTTGCGGTTTATGCAAGGTCAAAAATAGGATAATTTTGGTAAGTAAAAGTCAATTAAAATTAATAACGAGTTTACAGCAAAAAAAGTACCGAGATAAAACAGGTCTTTTTATTGCTGAAGGTCCTAAAGTTATTGCCGAATTTATAACTTCGGGTTTACGGTTACACAGTTTGTTTGCTTCGGAAGAAATAGGTTTGTCGGTTTTTTCTGAAGCGGTGAGCGAAAAGGAACTGCAAAAATTGAGTTGTTTAAAAACAGCAAATAAGGCACTCGCTGTATTTGAAATTCCGAAGAAAACCATGCCCACTTCCGAAGGTTTGATCGTAGCCCTCGATGCCGTGCGGGATCCTGGAAATTTGGGAACCATCATAAGGCTTTGCGATTGGTTTGGCATTACACAACTTGTGTGTTCCATGGACACCGCAGATTGCTACAACCCAAAGGTAGTGCAAGCTACTATGGGCTCTATTGCTCGCGTGCATGTTGAGTATGTGGATCTTTCTGAATTTCTTGAAACATCGGGACTGCCCATTTATGGTGGTGTGATGAACGGAAGTAGTATTTATGATGAATCACTTCCGCAGGATGCGATCATTGTATTAGGAAATGAAGCCAATGGTATTTCCGAAGATATTCAGAAAAAAATAACACATCATGTGACCATTCCACAGTTCGGAAAAATAAAGGAAACAGAGAGTTTGAATGTAGCGACCGCTACTGCAATCTTATTAAGCGAATTTAAACGATCTACTGAAAAGTAAAGTTGATAAATACTCCTCGAGAAGCAAACTTTTCGATATTTCCAGTATACGGGCTAGCGGGATCTTCGTCGCGAACCAATTCGTCACTCGTGGCAAATACGCCACGAATAGACGGCGTAAATTTGAAATAGAACAGGTAGAAGTCGATACCAAAACCAAGCTCGTAATAACTAGTTCCAGCGGTCATTCTAAATTTCCCCTGCTCGTTGTCTTCTGGATTGTTTTGACTACTTGAAAGGTTGTGGGAGCGTGATATTCCAGCAACAACAAAAGGTTTGATATTATTGAGTCGTTTGGTAGAAATTTTAACCAATAAAGGGACGTGAATGTACGTCGACTTAGTCTCCCGTAATCTGTCGGCTGGGTCTTCAAATTGTGGGAACATCAGGTCTCTCTTCGTGAAAGAGAGTCCGGGTTCCAAACGAAGATTAATGTATTTACTAACGCGCATATCGCCAACAAGTCCAACATTAAATCCTGTTTCACCCTGTACGATCACGTCTGTGATCTCGTCACCAAAGTCTTCTTTATAGTCAATCTTAAAATCATAACTATTGAAGCCCAGATAATAGCCCCAAGTTAGAAAGCGGTTATCAAAAGTTTCAAGATTTGCCAATCTTTCTTTGCTAAATAGCTGTGCTTTCGCACTTTGAGCGAAAATGAGTAAAGCCAATACAAAAAACAGTTTCTTCATCATTATTTAGTTGCCTGATATATGGTTGCTACGCCAAAGGTCTGCGGTTTATTTTCAACATCTATAAACCCGATTTTACGTAAAATATTGTTGAGTTGCTCCCCAAAAGGGAAAACAGAGGCACTTTCGCTTAAATAACGATAAGCAACTTTGTCTTTTGAGAATATGCGGCCGATAGTAGGTAAAATAGCCTTTGAATATAAATTATAACCTTGTTTAAATGGAAATTTCGTGGGAACTGAAGTTTCTAAAATCACAAAAATACCATCCTTTTTAAGGACGCGATAGATCTCAGCCAAACCTGTTTCTAGATTCTGGAAGTTACGTACTCCGAAGGAAACAGTGATGGCGTCAAAAGTATTATCTTTAAAGGGTAAGGCTTCTGAATCGCCTTTGACAAATGTAATTTTATCTGCTAAGGGTGTTTGATCTACTTTTTTTCGAGCCATGGAGAGCATACCTTCGCTCAAGTCTAGACCAACAATAGATTTTGCCGGAATAGTTTCAGCAAATTTGATGGCTAGATCACCCGTGCCTGTTGCAATATCAAGAATATGCTGCGGTTTTTTTGCAGCGATCATAGCAATCACGTTCTTACGCCATTTTATGTCACTTCCCAAGGAAATAACACGGTTTAAGCCATCATAATTTTCAGAGATGGTGTCAAACATTTGTTCAACCTGCTCTTTCTTATCGGCTTTAGAATCTTTGTAAGGCGTAACTTTTTTGTCCATTTTTGGCTATCAAAATCCTCATAAATGAGAGGGTTGCAAAGCTACGTACTTTTTCAAAGAAAACCCATCAATGTAAAATTCAAAGTTTATTTCAATCAAAGCGTTATAGCGTACCTTTATTATTGGTACTACTAGCGCATTATATCGCCAATCAATTTTGTACCTTTGCAGCACTTATGCAGTATATAGTATGAAGATTATTATTGCCGGAGCTGGTGAAGTAGGATTTCATTTAGCCAAACTCCTCTCTTTCGAATCCCAAGATATCACATTGATTGATACAAGTAGAGAATCCTTAGCGTATGCAGATACTCATTTGGATATTCGAGTTGTACGAGGAGATGCGACGTCTATTTCGGTTCTTAAGGATAGTAAAGTTCAAGGTACCGATTTGGTCATTGCTGTGACATCTAGCGAAACGACCAATATTACGGTATGTGTTCTCGCCAAGCAACTTGGTGCAAAGAGAACGATTGCGCGTATTTCTAACACAGAGTTTTTAGATAATAAAGAAGAAGTTGGTTTTACCAAGTTTGGTATTGATGAGCTTATTTCTCCGGAAGCCTTAGCGGCCAATGAAATCGAATTGCTTTTACAGCAAAGTGCGTTTAATGATTCGTATGAATTTGAAAACGGAGCCCTTACTATGATTGGTTTGAGTTTATCGCGAACTGCAGCCTTTGTTGGCAAGACGGTTAAGGAAGCCGCGCAGATTTTTCCAGATCTAACTTATGTGCCTATTGCGATACAGCGCTTCGGAACACAATACACGATCATTCCACGTGGTGACACTTCGTTTAAAGAAGGAGACCAGGTCTATTTTACAACGACCAAATCTGGGGTAGATGAAATTTATAAGTTAACAGGGAAGATCAGACAGGATATTCGAAATGTGATGATCCTCGGCGGAAGTAAGATCGGTTATAAAACTGCGCGGGATCTTTGCAAGGCTAGTTTTAATGTTAAACTGATAGAAAATAACAAAGAGAAAGCTTTTGAGATTGCCGATGATATTCCTAGTTGTCTCGTTATTAATGGAGATGGTAGAAATGTTGAATTGCTCGAAGAGGAGTCAATTGAAGACATGGACGCCTTTATTTCGGTAACTGGAAACAGCGAAACTAACATCATGTCTTGTCTAGTGGCGAAGTCGAAAGGCGTAAAAAAAGCCATTGCTTTGGTAGAAAACATGGATTATTTTCAACTATCGCATTCTATTGGTATTGATACATTGATCAATAAAAAATTACTAGCGGCCAACAATATTTTTCGATACATCCGAAAAGGGGAAGTGGTTGCAATGACCAAGCTGAATAACATGAATGCAGAACTGTTAGAATTTCAAGTTTCGTCTTCATCACGTGTTTGCAACAAATTGATTCGTGACATCGATATTCCGCGTTCTGCTATTATTGGCGGAATTATTCGCGGTACAGAAGGAATTATTGGTCTTGGAAATTTCAGAATAGAAAACGGTGATAAAATTGTAGTTTGCTGCTTACCTCAATCTATTGCCAAGGTTGAAAAGCTCTTTATATAATGGGTTCCATTTCGTCAAAATTAAACGTAAAACTCATATGCCACCTAATGGGACTTCTCCTTGGGGTAAATGGTATTTTTATGTTGCTTTCAAGTATTGTAAGTTTTGCTTACAATGATGGCGTTTTTACAGAAATGTTGATGTCGGGACTGATGGTGACAGCCTTTGGAGGTCTGGTGATGCTTGTAACTCGTAAGCATAAAAAGGAAATTCTAAAACGCGAAGGATATCTTATTGTAACCCTAGGGTGGGTTTTTATGTCGTTGGCAGGTTGCCTGCCGTACATTTTTACTGGAGCAATTCCTAATTTTACGAATGCCTTCTTTGAGACTATGAGTGGTTATACTACTACAGGCGCTACTATTTTAAGTGACATAGAGGCCGTTCCGAAAGGAGTTCTTTTTTGGCGAAGTATAACGCATTGGATCGGCGGGATGGGAATTATCGTTTTAGCCATTGCTATTTTACCATTACTCGGAATAGGAGGGATGCAGCTTTTTGCTGCGGAAGCACCTGGTCCTGGTGGAGATAAGCTACATCCAAGAATTACAGATACCGCAAAACGTCTTTGGTTGATCTATGTTGGTTATACCATTGCTGAAACCATTTTGCTTCAAGTCGCCGGAATGAGCTTTTTTGATGCGATCAATCACTCGTTAAGTACTTTAAGTACGGGAGGATTTTCGACCAAGAATAGTAGTGTGGCCTACTGGAATGACAATCCAATAATACAGTATATAATCATCATCTTTATGTTCTTGGCTGGAACTAATTTTGTGTTGAGCTATTTCGCTTTTAAGACAAAATTTAGCCGAATATTTAAGGATGAAGAATTTAGATGGTATGGTATTCTCATAGTCGGTCTTACGGCTATCGCTGCATTACTTATCTACTTTCAAGCCGATATGGCTGCGTCTAGTATTCCGCACCCCATGGTTTGGGGTAAATTTGAAAGTGCTTTTAGACATGGACTTTTTCAGATCTTAGCGATCGTTACAACAACGGGTTTCGCCACAGCTGATTATACCATGTGGACACCGTTCTTAACTATTTTCTTCTTCGGACTCATGTTTCTTGGAGGTTCTTCAGGCTCTACTTCGGGAGGAGTGAAAGTAGTGCGTCATTTGATCATGATAAAAAACGGTATGCTTGAGTTCAAAAGAAGTTTGCATCCGCGTGCTATATTGCCCATGCGCTATAACAATAAAGCAGTACCGCAGCCTATTGTATTTAATATCCTCGGATTTTTTATTTTATATATGCTCTCCTTTATCGTTGGTGTATTAGTGTTTTCATGGCTCGGCCTCGATTTTAAAACTGCCTTGGGAGGCGCGGCGTCTACCTTGGGTAATGTGGGGCCGGCGCTCGGTGATCTAGGGCCTGTAGATAATTATGGAGGATTGGTCTCTCCAGCCAAGTGGTGGGCTTGTTTCTTAATGCTTATAGGACGATTAGAATTATTTACGGTTCTCATCCTACTTACGCCTTATTTTTGGCGTAATAGATAAGATTAGTCGACCGACGTGATCTCAATCTCAACGCGACGATCAAAGGAGTCGCCCAGACCTAATGGGTAGCGATACGCCATTCCCATATATTGCATACGTTTGGTGTCAATTCCTTTTTTTGCGAGATAATTGTGTAATGCGCGTGCACGTGCATGTGAAAGGTTGCGTTTTCCTGTGCGTACATTCATAACGTCTACGGCGGGGTTGTCTTTGTCACCACAACATATATGGCCAATAAGCTTAAACCGCACCGACGGGTTTTCACTTAAAAATGCCACTAATTCTTCTAGAGCAGCTCGGCTTTCATCCATGATGACGTCGCGATCTACATAAAAACGAATTCCTTCTAAAATGATTTTATCTCCCTTTTTTGGAATTGCGATACTTGCGATGGTAGGAGGTATGCTATCTATCTTGATGGGTTCTTCACGTATCTCGCCTGTTTCTGGGATATGATCTTTTTTATAGTGAACCAAAACATCAACGCGACGATTATTGGCCGCTTCACTTCCTAATTCACCATAACCATTTGATGATATAATAGTAAAATCTCGGAGTTGATCTTTTACATTTTCTGCTCGTTTGCGGGAAAGTTCTAAATTATATGCTTCGGTTCCAACACTATTGGTATAGCCTTTAATGTGTACATCCAGTGAATCTTTATATTCTATACGTTTAAGACTGTCAATGCGTGCTAATTGCATACTGTTTAGCTCATACACGTCGTTGTTGAAGTAGAGGGAGAATTTTTGTTCTCCTTGTTGACTCATTGCACAAG
>Ga0209344_10003993_pt1 | contig 14019 bp, 13 predicted proteins | sample Cruoilmetagenom6_FD_187293 | JGI IMG/M metagenome (GOLD analysis project Ga0209344, IMG submission 187293) | Oil polluted marine microbial communities from Coal Oil Point, Santa Barbara, California, USA - Santa Barbara Oil Seep Sample 6 (SPAdes)... | ecosystem: Environmental > Aquatic > Marine...
GCTCACCTCTTACCATTCCGAACAGAGAAGTTAAGCCCGTTTGCGCCGATGGTACTGCAATCCTGTGGGAGAGTAGGTCGCCGCCTTCCTTTAAAACCTTCACCATGCATTTGGTGAAGGTTTTTTTTATGGAGTAATGCGTAGAGGGACTTGTTGGAGATTGGAATGTTTCTCCGAAGGCGAAGCTTCTAAAATATTGATTTCAGAATCGTATTTATTCCTTTAAAACACAGAAAAATTGCTGCTGCACCAGCTATAATTCCAAAGAAAAGAAATACGAAGAACATAAATGTTTCTTTGTTGAGAAAAGATAAGGTTAATAAATAAGGACTTAAAAAAAGCAATGGCAAAGCAAAGGCCATGAATTTTAGGCCTTTTTTTAACAAATCAAAATCTGTGTGTTCTTTACCCATTTTGAAAATTGTTTATTGCATTGCGAACGTTTTTATGTTTTTCCAAAAGTGATTGTGCCTGTTTTTCAGAAACATTCAATTCACTCATAATCATTCGTACACCTCGGTCCACGAGCTTATTATTGCTTAACTGCATATCTACCATTTTGTTTCCCTTTATTCTTCCCAATTGAATCATCGCAGTGGTCGAAATCATATTAAGAACTAGCTTTTGGGCCGTACCAGCTTTCATACGGGAACTGCCAGTAACAAATTCGGGTCCGACAATCACAACAATCGGAAATTTTGCAGTATTAGCCAAAGGGCTTCCTTCATTGCAAGTTATACAACCTGTGAAAATATTGTTTTCATTACATTTCTTAAGCGCTCCAATTACGTAAGGAGTTGTTCCCGAAGCTGCAATGCCAATCACAATATCTTTTTCTGAAATGTTTTCTTTCTGAAGATCTTCCCAACCTTGGTTTTCGGAATCTTCAGCAAACTCTACGGCTTTACGAATGGCAGTGTCGCCACCTGCTATTAAACCGATCACTAAATTGTAGGGAACACCAAAAGTTGGAGGACATTCGCTAGCGTCAACAATTCCCAAACGTCCGCTCGTTCCTGCACCTATGTAATACAACCTTCCGCCGGCCTTTAATTTTTCAACTACTTTTTCGGTAAGTTTTTCAATCTGCGGAAGTGATTTTTCAACAGAATAAGCAACTGTTTTGTCTTCATTATTTATATTTTGAAGCAATTCGGAAACGCTCATTTTTTCCAAATGATTGTATTTTGAATCGGATTCTGTTGTTTTAATAAAAGACATATTCAAATTTACGATTAAAAATAATGGTTATTGAACAGTATAATTTAGTGTAGAAACTTCTGAAATCCTAAAATAGCCCAATGGAAAATTATCAGGATTTGTTTCATTTACAATATTTCCTCGAACGGTTGCAGGCTGCGTTTCAAAAGGTCCACCGCCACCATCACTGGTTTGCTGTAAAAGTATAAACATAAAGTTGTAATAAGCTTCACTTACACCGTATATATTGAATTGTACCTCGTCTCCAGGAGCAAGATCTTCCACCAAATAGTAACCAAAAATGGTGTTTCCGTCAAAAAATTCGTCATTATAAACATCAAGTAAATCACCTCTTTCTGAAATTCCTTCAAAGAAATAGAAATTTCTTTCTCCTGCTGGATCAGTAAAAAATGCTTTTAGTTCAATATCTTCACCTGTGAAGCCACCATCATCGCGCTGTTCCACAAATTCTAAAGGAGAAACATTATATAACTGCTCAGTTGCGCTGTACGTATCATCTTTGTAAATAACTTCTAATCTATAATCTTTTCCAGGCTCTACGGGGAAAGGTGCCATATATATGCCATTGTTAAAATATTCAAGATTTACAATATATCCTTCTTCTGTAATAATCTTTACTTCAGCATCTTCGATAATAGTATTTTCATTTCCGAAAAATGGTTTAGTTGTTGTCAACCTCACTCTCGCTTGAACTTGATCTTCGTTACTATTTTTGTTACAATTAGCTTCAATTACTAATCTAGGTGGAGCTGTATTCAGCTCTACATCAATTACATCTTCACAGGAAGCAAAAATTCCGAAGAAAATCACCAATAAAAATAACTTCTTCATATTCTTAAAATTTAAAATTATAGGTTACTGAAGGGATTATCCCAAAAATGGAAAGCCGAACGGCTTCATTTTTACCTGTGTCAGTGTTTTCACGAAAGGAGACCGAAGCGGCGTTTTTACGATTATAAACGTTGTAAATGCTAAAAACCCATTCGCCTTTCCAACGTTTTGTACTTTCAGGCTTAGGAGTCCAAGTTGCGGAAAGATCCATACGGTGGAACGCGGAAAGACGGCTGTTGTTTCGTGCTTCGTAAACGGGAACAACCACACCGTTATATTCATATTGTCCTTCCGGATAGGTTGTTGGTATTCCTGTCTGGAAGATAAAATTTGCTCCAAAAGACCATTTGGTTGTGAGCTGATATTGTCCAGTTACTGAAATATCGTGCGTTTTGTCCCAAGGCGAATTATACCAATCTCCATTGTTTATTCCACTTTCAGCTGGGTTTCTTCCGGGTGTTCGCTGCTCACTTTTTGAAAGGGTATACGCTAACCAACCTTGTAATTTTCCAGTGTTTTTTTTGAAAAGTATCTCCAATCCGTAGGCTCTTGCTTCCCCATTCAAAAGAATTTGTTCGACTGCGTTGTTGGCAATTAAATCGGCATCGTCCACATAATCCAAACGGTTTTTTACCTTTTTGTAAAAAGTTTCCACTTCGAGGGAATAATTTTTGAAATTTCTGAAATAACCCAAGGCTACTTGATCTGCCAACTGTGGTTCAATATATTTTCCGCTCGGCGCATAAATATCAAAAGGGGTTGGCGAAGTGGTATTGCTGATTAAATGAATATATTGGGTCATCCTATTATAGCTCGCTTTTATGGAAGAGTCGTCATTCAGCAAATAGGAAATTGCAAAGCGCGGTTCCAAATTGGCAAAAGATTTTATGGTTTCACTTCTGCTAAAAGAAACTGTATCAATTGGTTTCGCCTTTTGATAGATATCTAAATCTGGATTGTAAATTATCGGGTTGTCGTTTTCGTATAAAAACAGTTCGTCTTGCCCCAAACGGTTGAAAGTAGATAAACGAAGCCCAGCCTGTACCGAAATTTTATCTGAAAGATCTATTTCAGCATCAACGTAAGCTGCGTTTTCCCAAGCGTATTTATCGGTAAGTTTAAAAGGGTTGATTCCAGAATCTTCCGTAGTTGGCGTTACGTCTCCGGGATTGAATTTGTAATAAATACTGTTGATTCCGTAGCGTAAATCTACGTTGTTTGAAATGTAATGTGTGAAATCATATTTAAAATTGAAATTTCGAATGCCGCTGTCAAAGTCAAACTCTACAAATTTCAGTTCCAAACCGTAGTAGTAATCTGAATAAATCAATGACAGGTTTGAAAATAATTTATCTGAAAAAAGATGGTTCCAGCGCAGGTTTAAGGTCGTATTTCCGAAGCTATTCGCGAAGCTATCAGAGATTTCAAAAACATCCCTTCCGAAGTAACCCGAAAGAAAAAGACGGTTGTTTTTGTTCAGATTGTAGCTCACTTTTGTATTTAAATCATAGAAATAAGCAACGTTATCATTGTCAAACAAAGGAAGGAATAAATGTGCATAACTACTTCGGCCACCAACAAGAAATGATGCTGTATCCTTTTTAATGGGTCCTTCCAAAAGCAATCTACTCGCCACCAAGCCAATTCCGCCGCTAGCGTGATATTCGCGTTTGTTTCCGTCCTTTTGGTATATGTCCAAAACCGAAGAAATACGTCCGCCGTATCGCGCGGGAATTCCACCTTTATAAAGCGTTAAATCTTTTATGGCATCAGGATTGAAGACCGAAAAGAAGCCAAACAAATGTGAGGAATTATAAAGTGTTGCTTCATCCAAGAGAATTAAATTTTGATCTGCTGCACCCCCACGAACATTAAAGCCACTAGCGCCTTCACCCGCACTTGTTACTCCAGGGAGCAAAGTGATTGCTTTAATAACATCCACTTCGCCCAAAACCACAGGGATTTTTTTAATAGTACTTGTAGAAAGTGTGTTTGCGCTCATCTGTGAACTGCGAATATTGAGTTTTTCGCCATTGGCTTCAATGATTACCTCATCTAAACTTTCGGTATCGGTGGCTAGGGCCAAATCCTTTTTTGTATTATCAAAAAGGGAGATTTCAATTTTTTTGGTTGCAAAACCAATGCTGCTGTAAACAATTTCATAATCGCCTTTTGGAAGTGTAATGGAATAATAGCCGTACTGGTTGGTCACCGTACCTGTTTGAAGCGAAGGGATTATAACATTTACACCAATCAAAGTTTCGCCAGTATCCACTTCAGAAATGGTGCCGCTGATAGTAAATTTTTCCTGCGCGAAAGTTGTAAAGCTTCCGAGAAAAAGTAGAAAGGTTAGTATTTTTTTCAAATGTTTGATTGTTATATATAAAAAAACCTCCAGTTGTACTGAAGGTTTTAAAACGGTTAGATTATTACTTTATTTCTGAAAGTATGCTATTAAAAGTTTTGCTCGGTCGCATCGCTTCGGAAACCAATTTATCAGTCGGTTCGTAATAACCTCCAATATTTATTGAATGTCCTTGAACGGCGATCAATTCATTATTTATTTTGGCTTCGTTTTCCTTTAATTCTGTTGCGATTGGAGTGAAGATTTTTTTCAAATCTTGGTCCTTGTTCTGTTTTGAAAGTGCTTCTGCCCAGTACATAGCTAGGTAAAAATGGCTTCCACGGTTGTCAATCTCGTTCACTTTTCGTGAAGGTGATTTACTGTTGTCTAGGTATTTTTCAGTGGCTTCATCCAAAGCATCTGCCAAAACGATTGCTTTTGGATTGTCATATTTCGTTCCCAGATGTTCCAAAGAAACGGCTAGTGCCAAAAATTCACCCAAAGAATCCCAACGAAGATGGTTTTCCTCCAAAAATTGATCAACGTGTTTTGGGGCAGAACCTCCTGCGCCTGTTTCAAAAAGACCTCCGCCATTCATTAATGGAACAATGGAAAGCATTTTTGCGCTCGTGCCCAATTCCAAAATAGGGAAGAGGTCAGTTAAATAGTCACGAAGTACGTTTCCTGTTACAGAGATTGTGTCTTTTCCAGCTTTTACGCGTTCCAAAGTATATTCGGTAGCTTTTTCGGGGGAAAGGATTTTAATCTCAAGTCCTTTCGTATTGTGATTGGGAAGGTACTTATTCACTTTTTTGATGAGTTCGGCATCGTGGGCACGGTTTTCATCCAACCAAAATACAGCTGGATTTCCGGTTGCCCTGGCACGTTCAACGGCAAGCTTTACCCAATCTTGAACAGGTAAATCCTTTACTTGGCACATTCTCCAAATATCTCCTTTTTCAACCTTGTGTTCAATAATCACTTTTCCGGAAGCATCCAAAACCTGAACTTTTCCGTCTGCGGAAATTTCAAAAGTTTTATCGTGGCTTCCGTATTCTTCGGCTTTTTGAGCCATTAAACCTACGTTTGGAACGGTTCCCATTGTGGTTGGGTCAAAGGCTCCGTGTTTCTTGCAGAATTCGATAGTGGCTTCGTAAACACCTGCGTAACTGCTATCAGGTATTACAGCTTTGGTATCGTGGCTTTTTCCATCGGGTCCCCACATTTGTCCCGAATTGCGAATCATCGCGGGCATAGAAGCATCGATAATTACATCACTTGGAACGTGGAGATTGGTAATGCCCTTGTCGCTATTCACCATCGCCAAATCTGGGTTTTCAGACATAATTTTTTGAATGTCTTGCAAAATAGCATCCCTTTCATTTTCATTCAATTCGGAAAGTTTGTTTTCCAAATCGCCTAAACCATTATTCGCATCCACTCCCAATTTCTTAAAAGTATCATGGTACTTTGTAAATAAATCCTCAAAATAAACCTTTACTGCATATCCAAAAATAATCGGGTCGCTCACCTTCATCATTGTTGCCTTCAAATGAATAGAAAACAATACTTTCTTTTCTTTTGCATCTTTCACTTGTTCTTCCAAAAAGTTTATCAATGCTTTTTTGCTCAATACTGTAGCATCTATGATTTCGTCTTTTAAAACTTTTAAATTATCCTTTAAAACCGTTTTATTTCCATCATTTTCTATTAAAACGATACTCAAAATATCATCAGCAGCCATCGTCAATGATTTTTCATTGTGAAAGAAATCACCGTGCTGCATTGTGGAGACGTGGCTCTTACTATCACTGCTCCAAGCGCCCATACTGTGTGGGTGTTTTTTTGCGTAATTTTTTACGGCTTTTGGGGCGCGACGGTCGCTGTTTCCTTCACGGAGAACAGGATTTACTGCGCTTCCTTTTACTTTGTCATATTTTGCCTTTATTTCTTTTTCTTCGGAAGTAGTAGCAGTTTCAGGATAATCTGGAATATTGAAACCTTTCTTTTGAAGTTCTTCAATGGCCTCATTTAACTGCGGAAGGGAGGCGCTAATATTGGGAAGTTTTATGATGTTTGCCTCTGGGGTTTTTGCAAGTTCTCCCAATTCCGTCAAATCATCATTCACGCGCTGTTCTTCCGATAAAAATTCTGGGAAAACCGCCAAGATTCTTGCCGCTAGCGAAATATCACGACTTTCCAGCTTTATGTTTGCGGGGGAAGTAAATGCTTTAACAATAGGTAAAAAAGAATGGGTTGCCAAAGCCGGTGCTTCATCGGTTTTGGTATATATAATTTTGGAAGATTTTGTCATTGAAATGTTTTTTGGAAATAATGATTTTTTGAAATTTAAAGGAATGCAAATATAAACATTTGCAAGAGCTTTTAAAAGCTTAGGAGGGTCTTAATTGCATCTGTTTGATAGCATGTTTAAGGGTATAATAATATAATATTTGGTAGTTTATTAAACGTATCGGACGTTTTTAATTTAGCGCTCATTCATCCACTGTTCATACTTTATTTATAACCTATCTATGACTTATCTATGGCTTTGGTACGGGTGATCCTAAAGTTTGACCCGTTCTAAAACACTTATTGATTCGGTTATGGATTAGGGAGTGAAATCAATTTTTCAGAAGATTAACTAAAATGAATATTTTATAGAATAGGTTAAAACAAGAAAAGCCATATCACTGTATAAATACATTATGATATGGCTCCTTGTAAAGTAAATCGTTACCAACTATCCTGACAGAATCTGGATCAAAGCAAGGTTATTAAAAGCTTGCAGTTGTGACTTACTTACACGGGTTTCGTTTTTGTAATTTCCGTTTTCCGTGAGGTTAACGCCATTTTCAAAAACTGACCCAAAACTTTTTTTAATCTCAATACTAATAATCTAAAGATCGTGAGTATCTCAAGCAATCAAAAAAAGCCTGTAAAGTGTTTTCTTTTTATTTTTTCAAATCTGGAGACTAACATTCTTGCGAGCGTTAGCTTCATCAGTAATTTAAAAAAATGGTGTAAAAGAACGTTACTTTGTTTTATCAATAGGGCTGTTAGGCCGTTTTGATAGAGCTAATATAGAACGGAAAATTTGATATGCAACACTTTGTAAGTCTTTAAAAATCCACTGTTTACAAACAAGCGTTGTGAACAATTGTTCATAAAAAAAGCCCTGTAAAAACAGGGCTTTTGAGAGTTTTCAACAAAGAATAAACTACATGCGTTTTTCTTTGATACGGGCTTTCTTCCCGGTAAGACCTCTAAAGTAGTAAATACGAGCTCTGCGCACGCTACCTTTTTTGTTGATCTCAATTTTTTGAAGGGCTGGCATATTAAGTGGGAAGATACGTTCCACACCAACGGTACCGCTCATTTTACGGATTGTAAAGGTTTTGGTAACACCTGTTCCCTTAACTTGGATTACAACACCTCTAAAGAACTGGGTTCTTGTTTTTTCACCTTCACGGATTTCATAGTAAACAGTGATTGTATCACCAGCTCCGAATTCAGGAAATTCTTTTTTCGTAACAAATTCGTCTTGTACAAATTTTAGTAACGCTTCCATTTTGTCAATTTGATATAGTTTAAATTAAAACAACATTCACGATTTTCGCCAGAGGTTGGATTAAGTGGGTGCAAAAGTAAGGAATTTATGTTATGAAGCAATGTTTTGTTTTATTTTTATAGAGAAAAATCATTACTCCAACAAATCCGGCCTGCGTTCCTTAGTACGTTTATACGCCTGCTCCTCACGCCATTCTTCAATTTTTGGGGTGTTACCGCTTGTAAGGATTTCAGGAACGGTCCAACCTTTATACTCCGCAGGGCGAGTGTAAATGGGCGGCGCCAATAAATTATCTTGAAATGAATCTGTCAACGCACTTGTTTCGTTACCCAATACACCGGGAATCAATCTAATTACTGCATCGCAAACAATTGCGGCTGCAAGTTCACCACCACTGAGCACAAAGTCGCCCACAGAGATTTCACGGGTTATAAAATGGTCGCGCACGCGTTGGTCCACACCTTTATAATGCCCGCAGAGAATAATAATATTTTCCTTTAGCGAAAGCTCGTTTGCCGTATGCTGATTAAATGTTTTGCCGTCTGGCGTCATGTAGATTATTTCGTCATAATCCCTTTCGGCCTTCAGTTCTGAAATACATTTATCTATAGGCTCGATCATCATCACCATGCCCGCACCGCCGCCAAATTGATAATCGTCTATTTGTTTGTAGGCATTTGTAGCATAATCACGAAGGTTGTGGGTGTGTACTTCTACGATTCCTTTTTCAATGGCGCGCTTAAGAATAGAAACTTCAAAAGGGCTTTGTAGCAATTCGGGGAGTACTGTTATTATATCAATACGCATTACAGGAATTCTTTTTTCATTTTGCAGCGGTCAATGGAGCCTTTTGCTCGTTCCAGAACGCCTTTGTCCAGAGTATCCAACGCACATTTTTTGTAATGTTCAATAGCTTCATCAAGTTTTCCTTGCTGTTCAAGCATAATACCGTATTCATTATAAATTGTAGACTTGGTAATGCCGGGGATGTTTAAAGCGGTATCGAGTAAGTCTTTTAATTCGTCATATTTTCCGAGGGTGGAAAGAAGCACTGCGTAATTATAATACACAGGAGGGTATAAGGGTGTTTTTTCAAGGCACAACTTGTATAGTGTTTCTCCTTTTTCAAATTCACGGAATTTTACTTCATAAAGATAACCCAAGTGGTTATAGGCTTTTCCGAAGTTTGGATCCATATCAATAATCTTTTCAAGTTTATTGGTGGCTTCGTCATAAGCTCCATTTTTTATGTCGGTATTTGCTTGGTTTAGCAATTCTTCAAGTTTGGTAAGGTGGTCCATTGCGTAGATATTTAGTGAAGCAAAAATACGCAATAATAATTCAAATTATCCTTTGCGTGCCTCGCGTTCCTTTTTGCGTTCTTCTCTTCGTTTTTCGCGCTCTTTTTTTCTAAGTTCCCGTTTTTGCTCCCGGGTTAAATTCTCATCCTGAAAAGCATCCTTAAACTCAATGTCGTTATCAACTTCACCTGTAAAGGCTTTTATCCAGGCATTTTCAAAAATATTGAAAACAGTGGGCCATATACCCGCCTCTACATTGTTTAAATCTCCTTCTATGGGTACTTTTGTGGCTAGGGTATCTGTGCCTTGGTTTTTGAGAATAAATTTAAAAAACCCGACAAATCCTTCCCATAACACACCTAGAAAACCGTCGTCTTCACCAATCAGTTTGGTATCGGTTAAAAGCGGTTTAATATAGCCCACGAGGTGCCCGTCAGCGATGGCTACTTCACTGAAAATCCCAAAGGTTCCTTTGTCAAAATCGAGCCCTGCATAGTGTCTAGTAAAATCATTTAGTGCCGTGGCTTCGGCATCCTGCAGCGAAAAGGAAAGGTCCATATCTGGAATTTCCTTTACAAGATTCATATTTCCTTCTAGGGAAACCTTCCCTTTACCAATAGATACACCGCTTGCGCGAATGGGTGAGGGGAGTATGCGCTCCTTCTCCACCACATTACGCAGGTTATCTGCGGTGAGTTGGAGGTTGTTGATTTGTAAATCGATATTGGGCTCTGCGGAAAGCTGTACAAACGCCAACTTGCCATCGTAAACCTCAAAATGGTTTATGTCTATGGGTACAAGATCTGTGAGGGCTTTGGTCCAATCGTCCACATTGGCATCTCCGCTTTCGTCCTTTTGGTCTTCAAAAACGTAGATAACCTCTGGGCTGGTCATAATTATCTCGCTCACTATTTTGCCTTTAAAGAGTGATTTCCATTCAATAGAAATATCACTTTTTGGAAAGTTTAAAAAGGGCACCTGGCTTTCTGCCGTGCCTTTGTTAAGGTACATGCCGTTAATAACATATGCCCCGCGAATTAGGGCAATGTCTATATCCTCCACTTGCCCATAATAGCCCGGAATGTCTGCCAACACTTTGTTCACATAATTTTTTACAAGGGTGGGTAGGTAAAGCCGAAAGGCTATGAGAAGGATTAAAATGATAATGGGAACTATATATCGTTTCTTTTTGAAACGGCTTTTTTTAGGATTGTTTGACATTTTTTAGAATAAATGATTTTAACAAATTTGATTGAAAGCTTGCAGATTTTCAGTTAATGAACTCATAAAACTACACATACTGTTTGCCGAACCCCCGGCGAGCTGTTGAAAAAGTAGGAAAACACATACAGAAAAAAGGGGGATTTCCCCCGTTGACTGGTTTTTGTTTTTTTCCGAAAATTGAAAGTATTAATCTTTTAAAATTTTTAAGCTATGAGTAACACAAACCAAAACCTACTGAACCAGGTAATTGACGCAAACGTTATGACAACGATCCTGGAAAGTCTTGCAACGGTACAGGCCGCCCTGCCGGATAGTACCCTAACGCCGGAACAACGCAGCAGCCTAAACGCCATAAGCGTGAACAACAAGGTGTTTGCCGAAGAGGTGCTCAACGAGATGGACACCAACCCCATTGCCGCCGTAAATGCGACTTACAACAGAGACTATCTGGCCAACGACCTGCAACTTTTTGGACAGGGAGAAACCATTGAAACCCGGTTGATGGATCTTCTACAGCGGGTTCGGGACTTAAAGCGCATGGCGGGGCATGAAACCTATGGCATGGCCACGGGAGCCTATGGCATGATAGAAGTTTTGGCGCGCACCGGCGTGCCCGGCGCGCAGAACAGCTATAACAGGCTCAAGGTGCGTTTTGAAGGGCAGGGAGGCAGGCCCAGTGATGATGGGGAAACCCCGTAGTTTTTGAACCCCTGAAAAGGTACGGGCTTTGCCCGTATTTTTTGTGCATAGTGCAAACAAAAAAGAGATGCTTTTTGCAAGTTTAATGATGGTTTTCCGTACTTAAAATAGCAACTACCATAGTTTATCTACCACATTCCATACTTAAATTAATAAAATTAAATGTTTAACTGCTATAAATCGTCATTTAACTACTATTTGTCAAAGTTAAACTCCTATCAATCATCATTTAATTACTACAAAGCATCATTTAATATCTATAAACCATCATTTAATTATTAAAAACCATCATTTATGGCCTACAAGAAATACATCTTACAAGACTGCCCAATGCCCCCATTAGGTATTGCGCTAAAAGCGTACTTTACAACGCATCGTACCCGCAAGGCTACGCTCAGTAAGATTATGGGCAAAAGCCCCAACAGCATCATGAGGTACCAAAAACAGGACAATTTTTTATGTAAAACCCTATGGCACCTCTCGTTAGGGTTAAACCACAACTTTTTTATGGACCTGGCCGCCCAGCTCCCGGCACACTTTACCACCAACGCGCCAGACCCCTCGCTGCCCTTACAGCAGCGTATTGCCGCGCTGGAGGAGGAGAACAAATTATTGAAAACGAAGGTGGAAACCTTGATGCAGGTGATTGGGAAATAAACTTTATATTTGGGGGGCATGCTGTGGCGCACATGTGCGGGATAGCAGCAATAAGATTTTAAAAACATGCGTATATAAACATGTTATGTTTAATGCCTCCGAATTGAATTCTTGCGAATTAATTCGGAGGCATTAAATTTAGTTTACCTGCGGTCCGAGCGCGGCCGCAAAGTCAGCGCTCGAAAAAAATAAGTTGACTAATTGCGGTTGACTTCACTCACGCGGATTGAATTTGGTGTTCAAAAAGCGCAACTCGTAACCGATTTTCAAAACCGACATCCCAAGCTAATTTTAAAAATATGTCGGACTTTACTCCCGGAGATATACGTTGCGGAGCAAAGTGCGGAAAAGACCACTCAAACGCACCACGGTTATGTGTCGGCAAAAAACATAACAATGCATATAATTTATGGCTGGGTCTTCCCTGCTTCCGAAAATCCTGCCGGATTTTCCATTTGGTTTTTATTTGCTAACTTCCCTGCCGGCACGCGCCACAAACCATATGCAAGGCCGTTGTATGCAAGCTAAAAAACAAAATGAAGGAACGATTTTCGAAATATTTAAACGATAATAATAGTAAGATTGTATTATCAGTTGGAGAAATTAATCTTACTGACAAAATTGGTGAAGGTGGAAATGGAATTGTATACAGAGGTGAAATTTTCGGAAAAACATTTGCTTTCAAATTTCTTTTAAGCAATGCCTCTGGAAAATCCCTAAAGACAAAAACTGACCGTTTTTTGGCAGAATATTTCAACATTATAACTATTGAAAAAACAAATTTTGTAGTTAAATATGTCGATTATGATTTGCTCAATCTTAATGATGATGAGGGGTCTGCTTTCATTCCCGTAATAATGATGAAGGAGTATGAAAGTTCTTTAAAACTTGATGAATCAGAAAACAAAGGACGAAATTTTCTTAAGTTATTACATTTTTTACTTGATGCAGTAGAAGAAATTCATAATCAAGGAATTATCCATAGAGATTTAAAACCTGAAAATATTTTGGTTAAAAATGGAAAATATGTTTTGGCAGATTTTGGAATTGCGAGTTATAATCCTGAAATTTTTGAAATTCGAGCTAAAACAGTTAAGAATGAAAGAATTGGAAATAGACTCTTTTCTGCACCAGAACAAGAAGTATCTGGAACAGAAGCACATCCTACTATGGATATATACGCAATTGGACAAATTCTACAATGGTTTGCAACAGGAAGTACACATAGAGGAACTGGGAGAAAAAGAATAGCGCTTAAATTAGAAAATGAGCGAATTTATAATGGGATTATCGAAAGTTGTTTAAACAATGAACCTCGCAAAAGATTTCAAAGTATTTCGGAGATTAAACAGTACTTAAAAGAAAGTCGAGAAAAAGACATATTTGAATATATGTCTGACTTTAATAGAGTTGTTCGCAGTAATTTCCCTAAAAACAATTGGGGCTTTGTCCATAGTGATGATTTAGAAAGAATAGATGGTTTGCTTCAAACATTCAAGGATAATGAAAAGTCGTTTGACAATAAACTATGGTGGCACGATGGTTCTGGAAACACAGAATTCACTTTAACTAAAAAAGGTTTAGCTACTTGGAAATTTGGGGATTCAGAATATTCAATAAAAGAAATCTGGATTTTTTATGACAGTAGTGTATTTAATGACTTCATTTTAGTTCATCACAATAAATCAGAACCCTTTATTGTTGACGGAGAAGAAACTTTTTATACGGCACTTGTTGATAACAAACATCATATTTCTTACAGCGAATATCAAAATGGATACGCTGAAATAGATGGAAAGGTTGTTGATTTATCTGACCATAAAGTCGAATTTATTGAGAGAGCTAAAGAAGATGATTATTTCTTTATTGGACTAACTTGTCATTGCATATTACAACTAAAGAATGACAAAACAGTTAGAGAATTTATTGAAAATTTAAAAATAAAAGATGGTAATATTGATATTGAAGAATTAAAAGAATTTCAATGGAAAATCAGAAAAAATAAGTTACCAGAAGTTTTAATGAGACTATAAAAGCCAGCATACAACAAAGAACTGAGATAAAAAACAACACTTTTCTCCATTAATTTTTGACATTATTATTCTAGGCTTACAGATTGAAAAAATAGATCTGTAAGCTATTTTTTTGGTCTAAAACTCAATTATTTTACC
>Ga0209344_10003995_pt1 | contig 14009 bp, 17 predicted proteins | sample Cruoilmetagenom6_FD_187293 | JGI IMG/M metagenome (GOLD analysis project Ga0209344, IMG submission 187293) | Oil polluted marine microbial communities from Coal Oil Point, Santa Barbara, California, USA - Santa Barbara Oil Seep Sample 6 (SPAdes)... | ecosystem: Environmental > Aquatic > Marine...
AACGCAAAATCGCCAAATGGCAATTCACCAACCAAAACGCGAGAACAAAGCTTGCAAAACTATACCCATCAATCTAATTGATTCAGTCTACTAGGGTCAGGACCTATTAATTAATACCATTGTGTTAATTAATAGGTCCTGACCCTAGCTAACGATTTGTAACTTCAGCCAAAACACAATGCTGTGCGTAAGTTTTTCGACGTTAAACTCTACAATATTCATGGCAGACATGACAACCCAACCGGGCATGAATCCGCTGCGACGACAACAATGAAGTGGAATGATTTCTATCGCTCCAGGGGCCAAAACGACAGCCTAAGTTTATAGTTGAACGGTGAAAATTGGAACCAAAACCTGATAGCCGCGTTGCTTCTCCACATGCACAGGAGAATACATCAATTGCATTGGTTTATGATCTCAACCCGATCAGGAGCGATGGTCTGCTAAACTCAATAGCTGGATGGCGAAATCCCGAAAGCTGTAAAATATAATAACCCAAGTAATTATCATTCCAACCAATCGAAAGGAATACAAAATGACCGTTTCAACCATACTGGTCATACTACTCATTCTGGTACTAATCGGCGCTTTGCCACGATGGGGATATTCCCGCAACTGGGGATATGCTCCATCCGGGACCCTGGGATTGGTATTAGTTGTTGTTATTATTCTGGCCCTGATGGGACAGATATAACAAAAGCGAAATCTGCTGATTACTCCCGTTGATAATACCGGGATAAAACCCTAAGGAGGTTAAAATGCTAAAAGGATTAATATTGTGGGGTATCGGTATCCCCTTGCCACTGATTATTCTGTACTTCCTGTTCTTTTGAAACCGGAAGATTTAGGCTCAGGGCTCATTAACTAACATCATTGTGTTTGATAAGAAGGGATGAATACTGGGAAAATAAAGCAAGAGCAGGCTGGTTGCCTGTTCAAGCATATACTGCCGGTAGGCGGGCCCTTATTGTCAACCCTTCGGGCGAAGCATATTTTGTCCCTGAATGCGTTATAAGCCTTTGAAAGTCACACTACTTCCTGCAGGCTTTTGCCTTTTCAGAAACAAAATCTGTTCCGCACAATGATGTTAATTAGTGGGTCCTGAGCCTAAACCGCCAACAATAAAAACCCACAACAAATGTGGGTTTTTTTGTTTTGGGATGGAACGAACTCAAAGGCTGTACGTTGATTTGTCGAGCAGCCTTTATCGGCTAAACCAAACTGCAAAAGGAGTTTCAAAATGTCTACTGTTTCTACCATGAGATCGAAAACAAAATCAGCCAAGAACGATACTGCGTCAACTGAAGATATCCAGGCCGAGATTGCCAGCATTCGCGGCAATATTGCCTCACTGGGAAAAACTGTTGCTGCCTATGGCAAAACAAAAGCTAGCGACGTTCAATCAAAAGCTTCCGAAAAAAGTGGCGATCTGATCCAGGCATCCGAGCAGGCTATCGGCGAGCTCCAGCAGCAACTTGATACTATCTCGACACAGGTTGAAAAACAGGTTCGCGCCAAGCCTTTCCAGGCGCTGGCAATAGCCGCTGGCATCGGGTTCGTTGTTTCGATGCTCGCACGTCGATAGGCAGCCAAATGTTTGCAATTGCACCCGTATTGGCAAATAAAGCATCCATAGAAGTGACAACAAGGATCAAAGCGGCCAAACGCAAATTGATGTTGTATAGTCTTATTGGGTTGCTGGTAATGACCGCATATTTGACCGCAGTTGCGGCCTTGGCGGTTTATGTATCAGCGACCTATGGACTGGTGTCAGCACTGATGATCGTCTCTGCTTCCGCTTTGGTCCTGGCGCTTGTCAGTTGGATTGTTTTTGAAGCCTATCATAAATACAAGGCAGAAAAAGAACGCGAAAAAGCTGCGGCCAACGCGCTTGCCGTCTCGGCGGGTTTTTCGATGATGCCGATGATCGTCAAAAACAGAGGCTTGCTTACAGCCCTTGCAGTAGCCGGCGTCATTGCCGTAGCGGGCAGTACGCGCAAGCAGTAAACCCATATTTTGATTTCGGGCAATCATACCCGATTTTGGCCAAAGACTAGCAAGTAGGTGGCGGGCAGCGTAGAGATGCAATAAACATCTTAACGCTGCCCGCCACATTTATTTATACAACTGGTCCAAAAGTAGAAGAGTATGGTCAGGCTGAGTTACCTTCGGCCCCTACCCTGATGGCACATTCATAGATGATTGCTTTTATACCCTTATTATAATTGGGGAGTTATCTCTACAGCAAAATCCAATCGACTTCTGCTAGCGTGATTAAACTTTTCGGTGGCCAACAGATCCACCCATTGTCATCTGGAAATTTGATATCGTTCAGTCGCTATTGGTTATCAGCGGTGGATAGTGTTGGAGTGTCTTACAAATGGATGAGTTCACGGGTCACTCTGCGAAACCATAATAAGAGGCCTATCTGAAAACCAACCCACCCCTGAGAACGGCCAATATTTGTGACATTACCGCCATATAAGCATAAGGCCACGTTTGACGCGTGGCCATGTTAACAATGCGGCATCAACCAGGGTGGCTCGCTTCAGCAGTCAGCTGCTCAGTGATTTGCTCTTTCCTGGAAAAAAAGCGCCTGGCTGATCAATGCCTTTACCATTTCCGGGCTAAAGGGTTTGGTCACCAAAAATGTCGGTTCAGGACGATCACCTGTCAGCAAGCGCTCTGGAAAAGCCGTGATAAAAATAACCGGTATATCATCGGTTTGCAGTATTTCATTAACCGCATCGATTCCCGAACTGTTGTCTGCTAGCTGAATATCAGCCAGGACCATTCGCGGCTTGGTTTTGGCAAACAGGTCGACAGCCTCATCTTTCGTACGTGCGATACCGGTAACGGTATGGCCCAGATCCTGGACCATTTCCTCGAGATCCATGGCGATCAACGGCTCGTCTTCAATGATCATGATATCGGTCGCAACCTGTCTGGAAATTTCCAAAACAGCGTCTTCGATCAACTTGCCGAATTCCTCCTCAGAAACCGAAAGAATAAAGGCCGCCTCCTTGTTTGAGAATTCCTCAATCGAGACCAGTAAAAATGCCTGCCTGGCACCTGGCTCAATACTTGCGAGATTTGCAGCAGCCCTTTTTTCCCAGGCAAAAGGTGATTCGGTTTCGACGACGTCAATATGGGTAGAATTGATGAGTGAAGCAAACACTTTGTAAAGCGAAACCCGATCGTCTTCTGATTTGGGAAAAATCGAAATATCTGCGATTAAAGCCTCCAAAGTCGCGGCTACATATGCATCACCGGAGGTTTGTGAACCCGTCACAGCGCGCGAATATCGGCGCAACATGGGTAAAAGTGGTGCAATTCTCATGGATAGTGTATTCATTGGGTGCCTTCTCCGGTGGGTTGGCAAGTTAACTCTTACTAATACGCACAAGTTTAAATATAGTTCCATTAAATATGGAACCTTTTTTTATCCTGGCCGTTTAGCAGGTACAAATTTAAATGAGATTACGCCATGACGAATAAAAAACACCTACTGAACTCCTCCAGCCCGGACCGCGCAGACATGACCACCAGTGATGCAATTACCAAGAAACTCAGAGGTTACTATTCTTCTGTCAAAGAGGAAAGTATTCCGGAGCGATTCCTTGACCTCCTGGAAAAGCTTGATGAGGTTGAAAAATCCTCCGGGAGCAAGAAATGACAGAACCCATGGGGTGTTCAAATCAAAAGCCGGCCGGGTTGAAGAGTTTTAAAGAAGAACTTCTTGAACAATTACCTAATCTTCGTGCCTTCGCCATGACACTGGTCAGAAATAGCGCATACGCTGATGACCTGGTCCAGGATACGCTGATGAAGGCCTGGTCGAAACAGTCAAGTTTTGAAGCCGGCTCAAACATGCGAGCCTGGCTCTTTACCATTTTGCGCAACGAATTCTATAGCCAGATGCGCAAGAGCGGCAGGGTGGTTGAAGACGCTGAAGGTTATTTCACCGATCAGATGGCGGTCCCGCCGTCGCAGGACGGCACGATGGACATGCGGGATTTCAAAGTCGCCCTGGCCAAACTCCCGGATGATCAACGAGAAGCGATTATCCTGGTTGGCGCTTCGGGATTTTCCTACGATGAAGCTGCGGAGATTTGCGGCACAGCGGTGGGAACCATAAAAAGCCGGGTAAGCCGGGCCAGGGTCCGATTGCAAGAACTGTTAAACGTCAATGGGGCCGAGGATTATGGTCCTGATGCATCTTCTGCCTCAACACTGAATAAATCGTTTGCCTCGTAAGCCGGGCCACGGGGCGGTGTGTCCCAACAGCCAGAATTAATCCAAAACAAGTGGTCTACTGCCGAAATGTCGGTTGCCGGTTCGATATTCTGACAGAATTTTCAAATGTGCTGGCATTACAGCGAAACAGCATTGATTCAGGGACGGGCTATCAAACCGGGCCAACATCCCGTACAACAATTAGCGATATTGCAAGCCGGCACAGGAGGCTTATATGCGAATACTTGCAGTTTTGAACCAGGATGGCGGCACACTGAAAACGACTGATCTCGGAATCTTCACCGAGGAAATTAAACAGTCGTTTGTGCATGCCGGTCATCAGATTGAAATCAATATTTCCAAAGGCGCTGCTATTGTTGGTGATCTGGAAAAAGCCGTTTCGCGACCGGATATCGAGTGCGTTCTCGCTGGCGGAGGCGATGGCACGGTCTCAGCTGCGGCGCATCAATGCTGGAAACACAAGAAGGTATTGGCCGTGTTGCCGGCAGGCACCATGAATTTATTTGCGCGGACCCTGAAAATTCCTTTGGATATATCCGAGGCTTTGCCGGCACTGGCAAATGGTGTTGTGCGAAAAGCGGACCTGGCTTCTCTCAATGGAAGATCCTTTTTGCACCAGGTGTCGTTGGGAATACAGCCCAAAGTGATAACGGAGAGGAAAACAATCGACTATAATTCCAGAGCCGGAAAAATTATGGCGAGCATGAAAGCCCTGTTAAATACGCTCAGCACACCACCCAGTTTTGAGGTTGAATTGACAATCGACAATAACGCTGCGGAACGGAAACGTCTGAGCATGATTGCGATCTCAAATAACCCCCACTCTGAGGGTCACATGCCTTACCCGGACACAATTGATGCCGGGAAAATGGGTGTCTACACCTCCCCTAAAACTGACTTTGCTGATAATCTGCGAATGATCAAAGATTTATTTGTAGGCAACTGGTCACAGAGCCCTGATCTGTCAGTAACAACTGCGGGTACTGTCACCTTAAATTTTGTCAATCACAAAAGCAGTGACCGGATTGCAATTGATGGTGAGCTGGTGAAACTGGAAAAGACGATGGAAGTAAAAAGTCATCCCAAAGCGCTGAAAGTCTTGATGCCGGAGTGAAGGATGGCTTAGGCCGTATCAGGATGGATTTCATTGCCAAAATAGCCGAAGCAAATAGCTTTCTGTAACTCTTACCACAGCCCCCGGATTTAGGGCTGTTATTCCTCTCACTGGCGGTCCCTTATCGCGATCAGGAGCGGGTCGGTCTGCAGGTCTTCACCATCAGCCAATTGCGGAAGCGTTGGCCAGCCACTGTCCTTCCATTCTTTTTCAAGGAAATTGTGCGCGGTTTGGTAACGGGCAATGACGTGAGAGTGCAGATGGGCATCGACCATCATCAGCATAATATATTTGTATTTATCAGGCGAAAATGCCCGGCTCAACGGTTCTATGTAATCGTGAAAGGGTCTAACGTCGCGGGAATTGGCCGTACTGCCCAGGTCCAATGCTCCAGCTTCAGTATCTGCAATTCCCGGGTCTGAGATTTCTTTGTGAATTCATCCAGATTGTCTGACATGTTTTTCCTTTGACTAGAGCCCATCAGGTTCAGGTTCAGACCTCAGCGGGTCAAACCAATCCTCAGGATGAGTTTAGCAATTAATGGTGAGGTGAGGTGCGCGGCGTCTGCACAGCTTACCAACATTTAAATCCTCTTGAAAGCTAGGGTCAGGACCTATTAATTAAATACCATTGTGTTTGATAAGGAGGGTATGAATACTGGGAAAATGGCGCAAGATCAGACTGGTTGCCTGTTCGAGCATATTTTGTCCCTGAATGCGTTAAAAGCCTTTGAAAGTCAGACGAATTCCTGCAGGCTTTTGCCTTTTCAGAAACAAATTCTGTTTCGCACAATGATGTTAATTAATAGGTCCTGTCCCTAAGCCATTTGCAATAGCGTATTTAGCTTAGTCTGCCAATCACGCCTTCAAAGCGGAGCAGTATAACCGGGTTGAGTTTGTGCAGAAAAATCCTTTCGGGAAGTCTGTAGATACTGCAATAGTGCGACCAGCCCCAACATACAAAGATTGGTAACGATCACCAGAATTGTGACTGCTAAAGCCAGCATATCCATTCCTTTCGGTTTAACCAATTTCCATTTCCTATCCGGGTTAAACGCAGCGGTCAGCATATGGTTCCATGAACCCGCGATATTGCCTGACTTCACAAAAAAGCCGCCGTCCAGGGGAATGGAGACGGCGGCTTTTTTTCAGGCATCGTATCGATGCCCGGTGCATGATTGGGACTGGTGTCCCAAATCAGCAACCGGTACCGAAACTAGCCATTATAGGCTGGTTTTTTCTTGAGGTTGGACTCAGTTGCGTCAATGAATACGCGGATGTTACCGGCACTGTCGCGCTGAATGTTCAATTCGTCCAAAGTCACGGCAATTCTGTGCTCGCCAATGCCGAGGAAACCACCGATATCCAGGACGGCCTCTTTGATCTGGCCATCGTCTTTCAGAAGCAGACGGTTGATTTCGCCAACGTCTTCATCATTCGCACCGTAAACACGGGCGCCTTCAAGTTCAGATGCTGTCAGTTCTGACTGATTTGGTTGGCTATAGCCTTCCCGCTCAACCAGGGGGCGCTCAAGCTTAATGAGAGGCTCGTTGTTTTCCATAGCGGTTTGGTCTTTGGCATGATCTTTCATCGACAACCGCTTATAGGCAGGCGCGCTTTCCAGCATAGATTTATTGGTGTTGACGACGAGGAAATAGTCATCGCTATCGCCTTCTTCGCGAACCATTTTGATTTCATTCATTGAAACCGATACGTCTTTTTCACCGATTCCTAGGAAACCACCGACGCCCAGAATGACCGCTTTGACGGTTCCATCTTTGCCCAGAACCACATCGTTTACTTCGCCGATATCATCCCATTCTTTTTCAGAGTCGGCCTTGACCCGGGCATTGACGTCGACATCAGTTTCTGTTGCATAAATGCGCATGCCGATGAAATTCGATGCCAAGATATCGCCCTGTTGCTGTTCGGCTATGGTTCCGATTGTTGACATGTGGCTTGCGGCATGTGCCGAAGTTGACATCATCAGGACCAGAGCAGTTGTGGCAATAATATTCTTCATTGTAATCTCCTGCAGTTTTGCTTTAGGTTTCAATTCCGACAGGACCAGTTCCGGCGCTGCCATCGATACAACTGGGAAACGTCACAACCGGGTTTTGGTTCCGGATTTTTTTTAGATTTTTATAAGTCAACGAATATTGCCGGCGGCCCGACAAGCTGCATTATTCATTAAGCATTAGAAAGGGTTGGGGCAATTGACGCTGCGTTCATGACTTAGGTGAAGCTGTTGTATTTTATGATCTTTTTTTGATGAATTACCGACGATATAAAGGCCGCTTGCACACTTATTTTTGTAATCAGCTGTTTACACCAACATTCTCCATCGCATTTTTTCAACTTTTTTTGGCCGTGTGAACACCAAGCCCGCCAAGACTTCAAGGTTAGCTTTGGGGCATGTATATATGCACGCCTTTTGTGCTCCCAGTGGCGATGGTCGATGGATTGATTTCACTGATACGGACTTGAGGATTACCGCAGACTGAAGCTGAAACCGGTCTTGGCAGTTGTGCAAATAATCGCAATGGCGGTGTCATTGTGATTTGTGTGAATCAGCCGGTTCGGTAAGTTCCAGGTGATTGTTGCCAGTAATTGTGCAGCTGCTGGACAAAAGGTAACGGGACAAAAAAGAACCCCATCCGGCACTAATATTGTTAGTGTTCCAGATGAGGCTTAAAATATTAAAACGGCGTAGGCGGGCATCAGACTGGAGGACCTAATGCCCTGGCACAGGCAGTTTGGTAAAGCAGGCTTAAAGACTGCCGGTAAGGACCAGTATCAGAACAATCACGATAACCAGCCGTAAACCACCTGACGGGAATTACCCCAGGAGCGGCTATAGCCCCAGTTGGGTAATGCCCCGATGAGCAGTAAAACGAGTATGATCAGGAGTATTGTTCCAAACATCCCGGTTTTTCCTAATTGGTCTTTGGAAGATCGATTTCAACATCGATATCTTTGCCACCGGTTGTCACTTCTCCACCAAGGAAGAAATAGCCAGCAATCACTGCCACAACCACCAATGCACCAACGAGAAACCAGCTTCCGCCACTTCCACCGGTTGATACAACTGTTGTTTCTTTATCTGTCATTTGTTTTCTCCAAAATGATGAATGATATCGTAACAACGAAATTCGCGCGGTTTGGTTGCAATTTTTTAGAAAAATTTCTGTGTTAAAGGCCTGGTTGAATCAGGATGTGAATATGGCTTTCGGGCTACATTTTCAATGTTTGTTTCCGTGAGCACCGTTGCGCCATAGTATGCAAATGCCAGAGCCCTTACGGTTCTCTGGCATTATAATAAAGTCTGTTCTGAAAAAACGACCGATCGCAGTGCTTCTTTATTCACGACTGGTCAGTGGTCCGCCTTACCGGTCCATTTTCAATGATCCGCCCATTGAGGCCAATCGGTAAAGGAGTTTGACTTATGCTTGCGGGTCGCGTGATTCTTAATGGAAACCAATGCGGCAACCATCATCGAAAAGGCCATTATCAAGGCTGTGGCTGCTAATATCATTTTTCATCTCCTGCGATACACGTTTGTATTTGAAACGTACCGCCTTCTTTTTTGTTCCGTTTGTCTCATAAAATACGTTGATGTAGATTTTTCGTTACGACGGCTTTCAACGCAGGTCCCAATTCATTTGACGGGTTGTGCAGCCGATATGCTTATCATGATACGGTATTGGGATATATCGGTTGCTCCGCCATCAAACTGGAGAACGCCGTCCAGATAAGGGCTCCCTGAACTGCTGGTATCAACGATCAATGTGGACAGGGTGCCGTCATCGTCAAGCGAAGCATCAACTACATGCCCCACCTTCACCCCTCGGGATGTGAGAGCGGGTAAACCGAGCAGTTTGTCGGCGCCATAAGAAGATAATTTGCCCTTATCTCCCGCAGTCTCTGCTGAAAGCGCAGATGTTGGGGCAGCGAGGCAGGCCATAATCAAAGCGGTAAAAATATGTTCTTTCATCGTTCCCTCCTGTTCGTATGATTAACAAACGCGTGAGGAGACGGGTGGTTCCATCGAATGCAAAAGGCGAACTTTTTTGAAACCTTCACCGGATTGTTGGCAGGTGAACAATGATGCAGAAAAATTCAGCAGCCCCCAATCAACTGTTCGAGACGCAGGGCGATCTGATTGATCGGGCAAATTTTGCAACGCTGCCGATGGGCTGTTTTGCTTCACCCAGTCTTTTGGCGAAGGCCGGATTTTAAGGCTGGCTGGACTTCGTTATCGTTTTCTTGTGGTCAACCAGACCGCTGCTGAAACCATGCCTTGCCAGCAAACCTTAAAAATCGGTCAAATGATTTCGTGTAAAAAATAAGGGATATAGCTTGCCGCGAGGTTTAACTGACCATCGCCCAACTATTGATATCTTCGTCAATTGACCTGATTGATCAGGATCAAGGCTTTTGTGACGAAAATACTCCACATTTAAAAATGGAAAAAAGCGCGAACAGGACTGGCCAATATGGGTTCCGACAAACTGGAAAAATTATTCAATCCGGCATCCATCGCTGTGTTTGGGGCAAGTACATCCAGCCATTCGGTTGGTGCAATGGTTTACATGAACTTGGTGGGCGGTGGATATGAAGGCAGACTTTATCCAATCAACCCGAAATACAGGAAAATAGACAATCGTACCTGCTATCCTTCCATTGACAAAATTGGCGACCCGGTTGATCTGGCGGTAATCGCGACACCGGCAGCAACGGTGCCCAAAATACTTTTTCAATGCGGCAAAGTCGGAATCAAAAATGCTATTATCCTGTCAGCCGGATTTGGCGAGTCAGGTGAAGGCGGTCAGAAACTGAAGGCAGAGTTGCAACAGACGGCAAAACAATATGGAATCAGATTCATTGGTCCCAATTGCGTTGGTCTTGTGCGTCCCTGGCTATCAATGGATGCCAGTTTCCTGAGGTCAAAAACACCAAAAGGCAATCTCGCTTTGGTATCCCAGTCGGGTGCCTTGTGTTCTGCAATTTCCGATTGGGCGGCACCGCACGATCTGGGTTTTTCTGCACTGGTCTCGCTGGGCAATTTGACAAATACCGGATTTGGGGATGTTTTAAGGTTTTTGGCAATGGACCCTAAAACCGAGGCTATCCTTGTTTATGTTGAAGGCATACGTTTTGCACGGTCATTTCTCAGTTCCCTGAGGATGGCCGCGCGAATCAAACCGGTGATTGTTTTGAAATCCGGGCGTCATGCCAAGAGCTTGAAAGCGGCATACACACATACAGGCGCTTTGACAGGTTCTGATGCTGTTTTCGACGCAGCGCTGGAAAGGGCCGGGGCGGTTCGTGTTGACACCTTCGGGCAATTATTTGCAGCAGCAGAATTCCTTTCAGCGGCGAAAAAAACCCGAGGCAACCGCCTCTGTATCGTCACCAATGGCGGCGGCGCAGGCGTCCTTGCTGCAGATAGCGCTGGGGATCTGAATCTGGAATTGCCCGAACCTTCCTCAGCCACCGTCGTCACTCTCGACAAGGTCCTTTCACCCTATTGGTCAAGAAGCAATCCGATTGATATTTTAGGGGATGCAAAGCCCGCAGCCTTTGGTGCCGCAGTTGACGCTGCATTGCGCGATGACAATTACGATGGCGTACTGGTGATGTTGACGCCGCAAGCGATGACCGATGCAACACAAGCTGCAGAAGCGGTGATCGAGGTTGTTTCGAAATACAGCAAAAAGCCTGTTTTAGCTTGCTGGATGGGGGAGACATCCGTGGCAAAGGCGCGCGAATTACTCAGTTCAAATGGTATTCCCGATTTCCGCGTGCCTGAGAGTGCTGTCGAAGCTTTCTCCTATCAGGCAAAATATGTCCGCAATTTAAAACTGGCCCTGGAAGTACCGGGGCCTGGTGCCAATTTGCTTAAGCCGGACTTGATGCTGACGCATCGTATCATTGGCGATGCATTGAAAGAAAAACGGACCATGCTTTCTGACATCGAATCCAGGGCAATTTTTAAAGCGTTTGGAATTCCTGTCAATGAAGTTGTCAACGCCACTACCGTTGAAGAGGCTGTCAAGATAGCCGGACATATGGGTTATCCGGTGGCTATGAAAATCAACTCGCCGCAAATCAGCCACAAGTCGGATATTGGCGGTGTGCAACTGGGCGTTCCCGATGCCCATGGCGTCACCAAGGCCTTCAAAACAATCACGGAAAATCTGAAAAAGGCTGTGCCTGGGGCCGAAATATCGGGTGTTACCATAGAACCGATGGCGAGGTTAAAAGATGCTCGTGAACTGGTTGTCGGTTCGAGCTGTGATCCGATTTTTGGACCGGCGATTCTTTTTGGCGCCGGAGGGACCATGGTGGAACTGTTGCGCGATAGTGCTGTATCCTTGCCACCTCTTAATACAGTATTGGCGAACAGGTTGATAAACCGCACAAATGTGACGCGATTGCTTGATGAATACCGGGATAAACCGGCAGTCGATCGCAATGCGGTGATAGGCGTTTTGCTACGGATATCAGATTTGGTTTGTGAGTTTCCCGAGATCGAAGAGTTGGATATAAACCCGCTTCTTGCAGGACCTGACGGCGTGCTGGCAATCGACGGGCGAATTCGGGTTAAGCCGGTCGATACCAAGATACCACGCCATGCCCATACGGCGATTCGCCCTTATCCGCGACATTTGGAAAAGACTGAATACTTGATCGATGGAACCAAACTTATTATTCGCCCAATCAAACCTGAAGATGCGCAAAGAGAGCATGCGTTTGTTCGGGATCTGTCGATCAAAACAAAACAAAACCGGTTTATGCATACAATGCGTGAACTTTCACCTGAAATGCTGGTTCGCTTTACCCATATTGATTACGATCGGGAAATGGCCCTGATTGCCAGCACAAAAGAAGAAGGCGTAGAGGTGCAGCAGGGCGTAGCCCGCTATCTGATTAATGCCGATGATACAAGTTGTGAATTTGCCATCGTTGTTTCCGACCGTGTGCAGCATAAGGGTATTGGGACATCGCTGATGAAACAGCTCATACATGCTGCAAAATCGCACGGGTTAAAGGTAATTGAAGGCACTGTCCTGGCTAACAACAGTGCAATGCTCCATCTTATGCGGAAACTCGATTTTGAAATAACACCTTCAATTGATGAGCACAGGATCATCGAAGTTTCGCGTCAGATTTAACCCATTCAGAAAGACCAATCAGTTGCTTGCCATTATCTCACATCAGGACTGTCTGGCTCATGATCCAGGTATCCATCATCCTGAAACCCCCGCACGCCTGGATGCCATTAACAACCAGATCATTATGTCGGGTCTTGATTTTGTAATCCGCAATTATGATGCGCCTCTGGCTACCATTGAGCAATTGTCGCGTGCGCATGACCGCGAATATGTAGAGCGTATTTTCAATCTGGCTCCAACCGAAGGCAGCGTGGAAATAGACGGGGATACAGTGATGTCAGTCGGGTCATTGCACGCCTCGCAGCGGGCAGCGGGTGCCGGCATATTGGGCGTTGATCTCATTATCAGTGGTGAAGCTAATCCGGTTTTCTGTGCCGTACGCCCCCCGGGCCACCATGCAGAGCACGACAAAGCGATGGGGTTCTGCCTATTTGATAATATCGCAGTGGCGGCAATGCATGCACTGGAAACCCATGGCATTGAGCGCATCGCCATAGTAGATTTCGACGTGCATCACGGCAATGGTACAGAAGATATATTCCAGAATGATAAACGGGTCTTGTTCTGTTCAAGTTTTCAACACCCGTTTTACCCTTTTACCGGTCATGACTCAGATACCAAAAACCTGGTTGATGTTCCCCTGCCGGCTGGCACTGATGGATCGCAATTTCGACAAGCCATTGAGCAACACTGGCTGCCGGCGCTTGAGAAATTCAAACCCCAAATGATTTTTATCTCTGCTGGCTTCGATGCCCATCTACTTGATGATATGTCCAATCTGAAACTTGTTGAGGCTGACTATGCGTGGATTACTGAAAAACTGGTGGCGATTGCAGCAAGTCACAGTGACGGGCGCATACTGTCAATGCTGGAAGGCGGTTATGAACCCGGTGCATTGGCCCGCAGCGTTGTCGCGCATTTAAGGGCCCTGATTTGAAACCATTGACGCAGATCAATTCAAAATTGGGAAAATTTGCTAGTTCTACAACAAACAGGAAGTACTGAATGCCCCCGACTAAAACCGACATTGAGACCATTACCAGAAGCGCTGAATCGAACCGGACTGCCGGACGCGTCGTGTTCTGGTTGGTACTGGTTGCTGCTACCTTTGCCGGTTTTTGGTATTGGTGGAGTGCGCCAGACCGTGAAGATGTTCAGCAGTATATTACTGAGAAAGTTGGCAAAGGCGACATTGTCGTTCTGGTGACTGCGACAGGCACAGTTGAGCCGACCAATCAGGTCGATATTTCAAGTGAGCTATCCGGCACCATCAGGTCAGTAGAAGTTGATTATAACAGTATAGTAAAAAAGGGTCAGATTCTCGCCCGCCTTGATACCGATAAGCTGGAAGCAACCGTTGAGCACGCTAAAGCAAGCCTCATTGCCAAGCAGGCCAGGGCTTCGGAGATGCAAACCACCCTCGAAGAGATGCGCTCAGCCTATGAAAGAACCCAATCCCTG
>Ga0209344_10003997_pt1 | contig 14005 bp, 13 predicted proteins | sample Cruoilmetagenom6_FD_187293 | JGI IMG/M metagenome (GOLD analysis project Ga0209344, IMG submission 187293) | Oil polluted marine microbial communities from Coal Oil Point, Santa Barbara, California, USA - Santa Barbara Oil Seep Sample 6 (SPAdes)... | ecosystem: Environmental > Aquatic > Marine...
TTTCAATTAAAACTTCTTGTAAAGCGTCAAACTTAGCGTCATACTTTACTTCAAGTTCGGCGATATCTTCTTTGTCTTTCGCTCTTTTACGCTTGTCTTTGATAGCGCGTGCGAATAACTTTTTATCAATAACTACACCGTGAAGTGATGGAGAAGCTTTTAAAGAAGCATCTTTTACATCACCTGCTTTGTCACCAAAAATGGCGCGTAACAGTTTTTCCTCCGGTGTTGGATCACTTTCCCCTTTCGGTGTGATCTTACCTATAAGAATATCTCCTGGTTTTACTTCCGCACCAACGCGAATCATTCCGTGTTCATCAAGGTCTTTCGTAGCCTCTTCAGAAACGTTTGGAATATCATTCGTTAATTCTTCGTTACCTAATTTGGTGTCTCGAACTTCCAATGAGTATTCGTCAATATGAATTGAAGTAAAAATATCTTCTCGTACTACTTTTTCAGAAATCACGATCGCATCCTCAAAGTTATACCCTTTCCAAGGCATAAAGGCTACTTTCATATTACGTCCAAGTGCAAGCTCTCCTTTTTCAGTAGCATACCCTTGACATAAAACCTGTCCTTTTTTAACACGATCCCCTTTTTTAACAATAGGTTTCAAGTTAATAGAAGTACTCTGGTTTGTTTTTCTGAATTTTACAAGCTGATATGTTTTGTTGTCTCCATCAAAACTTACCATACGCTCATTCTCAGTACGGTCGTATTTAATTGTGATCTCACGAGCATCAACATACTCTACAACACCATCTCCTTCTGCGTTAATCAATACACGAGAATCTGAAGCTACTTGCTGCTCTAATCCAGTCCCTACAATAGGAGAATCTGCAATCAATAAAGGTACCGCCTGACGCATCATGTTAGATCCCATCAGTGCACGGTTTGCATCATCATGTTCCAAGAAAGGAATTAACGAAGCCGAAATAGACGCGATCTGGTTTGGTGCAACATCAGCATAATTCACCGTACTTGGGTCAACAACTGGGAAGTCACCTTCCATACGTGCAATTACCTTTTCGCTATCAATAGTTCCATCTTTTTTCAACGGAATATTGGCCTGTGCAATTAACTTTGCTTCTTCCTCTTCCGCAGAAAGATAAATAGGTTCGTTTTTAAAGTCGATCTTTCCGCTCTCTACCTTTCGGTACGGTGTTTCAATAAACCCAAGATTATTCACTTTCGCATATACTGAAAGTGACGAGATCAAACCAATGTTTGGTCCTTCAGGAGTTTCAATTGGACAAAGTCTTCCGTAGTGTGTATAGTGAACATCACGAACCTCAAAACCTGCTCTTTCACGTGATAAACCTCCTGGCCCAAGTGCAGAAAGACGACGCTTGTGCGTGATCTCCGCCAGTGGGTTGGTTTGGTCCATAAATTGTGATAACTGGTTTGTTCCGAAGAAAGAATTAATCACAGAAGAAAGTGTCTTCGCGTTAATCAAATCAATAGGAGTAAACACTTCGTTATCACGTACGTTCATACGCTCACGGATGGTTCTTGCCATACGCGCAAGACCTACACCAAACTGAGAAGAAAGCTGCTCACCTACAGTACGTACACGACGGTTTGATAAGTGATCAATATCATCAATCTCAGCTTTCGAGTTAATCAACTCGATCAAGTATTTAACGATGGTAATGATATCTTCTTTGGTAAGCACTTGCTTGTCCATTGCGATATCAAGACCTAATTTTTTATTCATTCTATAACGACCTACTTCACCAAGGTTATAACGTTGGTCTGAAAAGAACAACTTGTTGATGATACCACGAGCCGTTTCCTCATCAGGCGGTTCGGCGTTACGTAATTGTCTATAGATATGTTCTACCGCTTCTTTTTCTGAATTGGTAGGATCCTTTTGTAATGTGTTGTGGATAATGGCGTAATCAGCCAAGTGATTATCCTCTTTGTGCAACAAAATGGTTTTAGAACCAGATTCCATGATCTCTTCGATGTGATCCTTTTCAAGAACAGTATCACGATCAAGAACGATCTCATTACGCTCAATAGATACAACTTCACCTGTATCTTCATCCACGAAATCTTCATGCCATGTTTTCAAAACACGAGCGGCCAATTTACGACCTAAAAATTTCTTTAATCCTGTTTTAGACGCCTTTACTTCTTCAGCAAGGTCGAAGATCTCAAGAATATCTTTATCTCTTTCAAAACCAATTGCACGGAATAAGGTTGTTACAGGTAATTTTTTCTTTCTATCGATATATGCGTACATAACGCTATTGATATCGGTAGCGAATTCAATCCATGAACCTTTAAAAGGAATTACACGAGCTGAATATAATTTAGTACCATTTGCGTGGAACGATTGGCCGAAGAAAACACCAGGTGAACGGTGTAATTGCGAAACAACAACACGTTCAGCACCGTTGATACAGAATGTACCACTTGGTGTCATATAAGGAATTGTACCTAGGTACACATCCTGAACGATGGTTTCGAAATCTTCGTGCTCTGCATCGGTACAGTATAACTTAAGACGCGCCTTTAACGGAACGCTATATGTTAAACCACGTTCGATACACTCTTGGATAGAGTATCTTGGAGGATCTACGAAATAGTCTAAAAATTCTAATACAAACTGATTGCGTGTATCGGTAATAGGAAAGTTCTCGAGGAAGGTCTTGTAGAGTCCTTCTTGACCTCTTTCATCTGATTTGGTTTCCAACTGGAAAAAATCCTGGAAGGATTTGATCTGAATATCCAAAAAATCCGGGTAGTCCGGTTTATTTTGAACAGAGGAAAAATTCAATCTTTCAGTTTTTGTTGCTGACATCTATGGACGGAATTTGAATTAAAAAAACTGTGTGCGCGTACACTATAATTTGCTAACCTTTATATACGCAAAATGGTTTAGGCCTTTCCGCGTATTGCGGAAGACCTAAACCTTAAGGTTTGAAGTAGTGGAAGCTTACTTAAGCTCAACCTCTGCTCCAGCTTCTTCTAACTGTGCTTTTAATGCTTCAGCTTCGTCTTTAGCGATACCTTCTTTAATTGGAGAAGGAGCGTTGTCAACTAATTCTTTTGCATCTTTAAGACCAGCTCCGGTTAATTCTTTTACCAGTTTTACAACTGCTAATTTAGAAGCACCAGCTGCTTTAAGAATAACATCGAATTCTGATTGTTCTTCAGCAGCGTCACCACCACCTGCAGCACCACCAGCGGCAACAGCTACAGCTGCAGCAGCAGGCTCGATACCATACTCGTCTTTTAATATTGTAGCCAACTCGTTTACTTCTTTTACAGTAAGGTTAACCAATTGTTCTGCGAAATCTTTTAAATCTGCCATTTTCTATCGTTTTAAAATTGTAATTTATTATTGTAATTTAATTAGTGCTATGTGTATTATCCTTCTCTTTCAGAAAGTGTTTTCACAAGACCTGAAAGCGTGTTTCCACCACTTTTAAGTGCAGAGATAACATTCTTAGCAGGTGATTGAAGTAAGCCGATGATATCACCGATAACCTCTTCTTTAGATTTGATACTAACTAGATTATCTAGTTGATCATCTCCTACGTAGATAGCTTCTTCAATGTATGCTCCCTTAAGTAAAGGCTTATCAGATTTTTTTCTGAATTCCTTAATTACTTTAGCAGGACCATTTCCTGTTTCTGAAAATAATAAAGATGTGTTTCCTTTCAAGGTTCCGGTTAAAGCACCGAATTCCTTGTCTGAACTTTCCATTGCTTTAGCAAGCAATGTGTTTTTAACTACAGCTAACTTAATACCTGCTTTGTGACATGCACGACGTAGGTTTGAAGTTGCTCCTGCATCAAGCCCTGAGATATCCGCTAAATAAATAATAGGGTTCTCGGTAAGCTGCGTAGTTAAATTTTCAATTACTTGTGATTTTTCTTCTCTTGTCATAATTTCTAAATTTTACTACTCAGTGAAACGCTTCGTATCAATCTGCACACTTGGGCTCATTGTAGAAGACATAAAAATGCTCTTCATATAAACTCCTTTAGCAGCCTGAGGCTTCAACTTCATGAGGGTAGTTAATAATTCTCTTGCGTTTCCAGCAATTTTTTCAGCATCAAATGACGCTTTTCCAATTGCAGCATGTACGATACCAGTCTTGTCAACCTTAAAGTCGATTTTACCAGCCTTTACATCAGAAACAGCTTTAGCAACATCCATTGTCACAGTACCTGTCTTTGGGTTAGGCATTAATCCACGAGGTCCTAAAACACGTCCTAGAGGTCCTAACTTACCCATTACACTCGGCATTGTTACAATTACGTCAACATCTGTCCAACCTCCTTTAATCTTATCGAGGTACTCGTCTAATCCAACGTAATCTGCACCGGCTTCTTTTGCTTCAGCTTCCTTATCTGGAGTAACTAAAGCCAACACCTTTACATCTTTACCCGTACCGTGAGGTAAGGTAACAACTCCTCTAACCATTTGGTTTGCTTTACGTGGATCCACGTTAAGACGAACCGCTAGGTCAACTGAGGGGTCAAAATTTACATTGGAGATTTCTTTTATTAAAGCAGAAGCTTCAGCAACAGTATAGGTTCTATCCTCTACTTTCGCCGTCGTTTCCTTTTGCTTTTTTGTTAATCTTGCCATTTTATAGATTCTTTTTGATTAAAAAGGTGCAGCACCTTTTATTTTCACTCCCATTGATCTTGCAGTACCTGCTACCATTTTCATCGCAGACTCTACGGTAAATGCATTAAGATCGGGCATTTTGTCTTCTGCAATCGCTCTAACTTGATCCCAAGAGATCGTAGCTACCTTTTTGATGTGCGGCTCACCAGACCCTTTTTTGGTCTTAGCAGCTTCCAAGATTTGAACTGCGGCAGGTGGAGTTTTAATAACGAAGTCAAAAGACTTGTCTTTATATACTGTAATCTGCACAGGCAATACTTTTCCTTGCTTATCTTGAGTTCTAGCATTAAACTGCTTACAAAACTCCATGATGTTCACACCGGCAGCACCTAAAGCGGGTCCAACTGGTGGAGACGGGTTAGCGGCTCCTCCACGAACTTGCAACTTTACTACTTTACCTACTTCTTTTGCCATTTTCTAAATTTTAAAATTTGATTTTTTCCGAAGTGGAAGCCTAAGAAAAAACCTATTATATAGCGTGTAACAATTATACTTTTTCAACTTGCATATAGCTCAGTTCTAATGGTGTTTTTCTTCCGAAAATTTTCACCATCACTTCCAGCTTACGCTTTTCTTCATTAATTTTCTCAACAGTACCATTAAATCCGTTAAACGGCCCGTCAATTACTTTTACAGTCTCTCCAATTACGTAAGGAATATTTACGTTATCATCTTTAATAGACAACTCATCTACCTTACCTAGCATTCTATTCACTTCAGACTGTCTCAACGGCACTGGATCTCCTCCTTTGGTTTCACCCAAAAAGCCAATAACTCCGTTGATAGACTTAATAATGTGAGGCACTTCTCCTGCCAAACTCGCTTGGACCATAATATATCCAGGAAAGTAAACACGTTCTTTGTTTATTTTCTTTCCATTACGAATTTGAATCACCTTTTCAGTAGGAACTAAGACTTGTTCAATATAGTCTTCCAAGTTCAATCGCGTTATCTCAGATTCGATATACGCTTTGATCTTGTTTTCCTGTCCACTTACTGAACGGACAACGTACCATTTTTTTGTGCTTTTCGTTTCAGTCATGTTTACGACTTGATCCATTTAAAATATTGCTCTATAACTCCACTAAAAACCGTGTCTACACCAAATACAGCCAAAGCAAGTATTACAGAAAATACTGCAACAATCACCGTAAGACGCTGTGCTTCGTTCCATGGTGTCCATGTTACGTGGTTCTTTAGTTCGTTATAAGACTCTTTAATATAATTTACCATGTTACTTGGTGTTAATTGTATTTCTTCGGAAAAGCCATCTAAAACTTTTCAACTTGCACGGGTTGCGAGGCTCGAACTCACGACACCTGGTTTTGGAGACCAGTGCTCTACCAACTGAGCTAAACCCGTATTTGGTTTACTCTTTCATCTCGATAGCAACCGAAATAAGCTAAACCCGTTATAAAAGTCAAGGCGTCCCGCTTTTAGCGAGACACCTTTCCTTATTATTTTCTGACTAGTAATTAGTCTAAAATCTCAGTAACTTGACCTGCACCTACAGTTCTACCACCTTCACGGATTGCAAAACGTAAACCTAGGTTCAATGCGATAGGCTGAATAAGATCAACTGTAATAGTTAAGTTATCACCTGGCATTACCATCTCAACGCCATCAGGAAGATTAATGTTTCCTGTTACGTCAGTTGTACGTACGTAAAACTGTGGACGGTAGTTATTATGGAATGGAGTGTGACGTCCACCTTCTTCTTTTTTCAATACATAAACCTCAGCTTTAAACTTAGCGTGTGGTGTTACAGATCCAGGCTTAGTGATTACCATACCTCTTGAGATCTGAGATTTTTCAATACCTCTTAATAAGATACCTGCATTATCTCCAGCCTCACCTCTATCAAGGATCTGACGGAACATCTCAATACCTGTAATAGTAGAAGTCAATTTCTGAGCTCCCATACCAATGATCTCTACAGGATCTCCAGTGTTAGCGATACCAGTCTCAATACGACCAGTTGCTACAGTACCACGACCTGTAATAGAGAATACATCTTCGATTGGCATCAAGAAAGGCTTATCAACCTCACGTAATGGCTCTTCGATCCAAGTATCAACAGCTTCCATAAGCTCCAATACAGTATCAACCCATTTCTGCTCACCATTTAAGGCACCTAATGCAGAACCAGCGATAACAGGACCATTGTCACCATCATACTCGTAGAAAGAAAGAAGATCTCTTACTTCCATTTCAACTAATTCTAATAATTCTTCATCATCAACCATATCCACTTTATTCATGAATACAACGATACGAGGAATACCTACCTGACGTCCTAAAAGGATGTGCTCACGTGTTTGTGGCATTGGACCATCCGTAGCAGCAACTACCAAGATAGCACCATCCATCTGTGCAGCACCAGTAACCATGTTCTTTACATAATCGGCGTGACCTGGACAGTCAACGTGTGCATAGTGACGGTTAGCTGTTGCGTATTCAACGTGTGAAGAGTTGATAGTAATACCTCTTTCTTTTTCTTCAGGGGCATTGTCAATTTGATCAAAAGCAGAAGCTTCTGAATAACCAGCATCTGCCAATACTTTTGTAATTGCAGCAGTCAATGTTGTTTTACCGTGATCTACGTGTCCAATAGTACCTACGTTTAAGTGGGGTTTCGAACGATCATATGTTTCTTTTGCCATCTTGTATTAATTTAATCTTAGTTATATAATAGTGTTTAATCGTAATCCGTTTTTTCTTGAGCCAATGACGAGAATTGAACTCGTGACCTCTTCCTTACCAAGGAAACGCTCTACCCCTGAGCTACACCGGCGTAAAGTTTTTAATCTTCTCCCTAGCGACAAGGAAAGAGATTCCTGCCTTCACAGGAACATTATAGAGCGGGAGACCAGGTTCGAACTGGCGACATTCAGCTTGGAAGGCTGACGCTCTACCAACTGAGCTACTCCCGCTTTTCATTCTGAATAAAATCAAAATGCAATTCAATATTTCAAATCAAGCTATTTCAAACTTGCAATTTAGAAATCCCTGCCTTTGCAAAGATTTTTGTGGGGAGAGCAGGATTCGAACCTGCGAAGACGTAGTCAGCAGATTTACAGTCTGCCCTCGTTGGCCGCTTGAGTATCTCCCCGAGCTAATTTTGAATCTAAAATATTAAATCCAAAATTATTGCAATTTCAAAATTTCAAGAGCCGATGGAGGGACTCGAACCCACGACCTGCTGATTACAAATCAGCTGCTCTAGCCAGCTGAGCTACATCGGCTTTTAAGCCTTTTTTACGCCTAAAAATGAAACATAAAAAAGTCCGCTATTTCTAACGGACTGCAAATGTATATAAATAATTATCTTTTAAAAAACTTTTTTCAAAAAAAATGCTACAAATGTGCTCTTTGTTTTTGTTTTCTTTTTTTAAGCTGCCTCTCTAACGATTGCAGACACCCGTCTGTTGCCTCTTCAAACGTTTTTGCATCCTTTTTCACCATTAGATCTCCGCCGGGAATACTCAGCAATATTTCTACGTTCTTATTTTGCTTTTCGCTTGTTTTTTGAACCTTCAAAAATACATCCGCAAAGATGATCTTATCATAGAATTGTTCTAACTTCTCCAAACGTCTCTCGATGAACTCGATGAGTTTATCTTCGGCTGCAAAATTTGGGGCTTGTACATTAACTCTCATACACGTTTCTATTTATAAACAAAAAGTTTCTAGTGAGCCAATTAGTGGTATTATTTGAATTGACCCGTAGTAGCTCTAGCAATGCTTGTTAGTATTCGTCTTTTTTATTTCTGGGATGTGAATTTAAATATACTTGTTTCAATTGAGCAATACTGTTATGCGTATAAACTTGTGTTGAAGCCAAACTCGAATGCCCTAATAACTCCTTCACCGCATTTAACCCAGCACCTTCGTTTAAGAGATGTGTTGCAAAAGAGTGTCGCAAAATATGCGGACTCTTTTTAACTTTCGCAGATGTCTTACTAAAATAAGAATTTATCACGCGGTAAACAAGCGTATCGTAAACTTTAACGCCCTTGGCGCTAAGCAACAGATACTCCGTATCACAAATCGTTTTTAAACCATCTCGTTCTTTAAAATAGATCGTGAGTGTTTTAAGAACACTAGGAAGTAGCGGTATGATCCTTTCTTTGTTTCTCTTACCTAACACTTTGATCGTTTGCTGAGACAACGAGACATCTTTTGTCTTAAGACTAATGAGTTCAGCCCTACGCATCCCTGTTGAATAAAATAATTCAACAATCAATTTATTACGCACCGCCTCAAAGCCTTCGGCATCATCCATAAGCGACAAGACATCAAATACCTCTTTCTCTGAAAATGGCACCTGTAATTTCTTACTAGTTTTTAAAGCCTTGTGTTTTGCCAGTGGATTTTCCGTGATTTGCTTGGTCTTCAGAAGGAATTTATAATAACTTTTTAGAGAAGATATTTTTCGATTGATACTTCGATTAGAAACATCAGCCGCGACCAATGAAACGATCCAACTGCGAATAACGCTATACGGAACACGCTCCACAGATACATACGCATACTCCTCGGCAGCAAAAGCTCCAAATGAATCTAAATCACTTTGATACGCCTTGACCGTGTGGCTGGAATAATTTTTCTCTAGCACAAGGTAATCTATGAATTTAGAGAACGGCATTTGCAAATGACTTTTGAAAGTTGAATACTGATGATATAAAGATACGAAAGAAGAAAATAATCTAGGTACACCAACACCATATCCTTTCCGAAGGAAAGTAAAAAAAAATCCGCTATTCAAATAAATGAACAGCGGACTATATATTTCTAAGGATTTTAACTCCTGCCTTCGCAGGAATACACTAAATTTCTTCAGCGTCTCTAAGTCCTTGAATGTATTCTGCTTTTTGGATCTGTGCTCTACGAACTACTGACGGCTTTGAAAAAGCTTGTCTTTTACGTAGCTGACGCATTGTTCCTGTACGATCGAACTTACGCTTGAAACGCTTTAATGCTCTATCGATATTTTCTCCGTCTTTAACTGGTATAATTAACATAGTGTCTTAACCTCCTCTCTTTAGGTCGGCAAAATTATGAAATAGTTTTGATTTATTAGGAATGAATTGGACTTTTTTTAAAGAAAATAGTTCATCCTATTAAACGCTTAGGCATTTTCGCCTCTTACTGCTGAAACAAGGACGCCCTCTTACTCAAGTCCCGAATGAGTTGCTCTTCTTCTTCACTCTCTAGCAGAACATTATAATTCTCCCAGAACGCTTCGTTATACGGCCTAACTTTAAAAATATCTTCAGACCATTCTTGTTGTAATGCTTCGTTGACCAACTCAGGATCCTGAATAATTTCAGTAAAGATAATTTCTTGAACCGTATTGTAATAAAAATCATTTTTGTCTTGCGTAGCCTTTCCGTCTTTATCGGTTTGATCTGAAGAACGATCTCCCGCATTGACCAACTTTGGCGTTTCGTAATAAATATAATTTGGATACATTTTATCTTGATACTCCTTATAAGTGATCACAAGCTTATGATTTATCTGTGTCCCAAATAAGCTTTTGCTACGTCGCTTTTGAGCTTCAGAAGCTGCTACCAATTGATATTCTATTTTTTTAACTGCATAGTTATCCCAATAAATATACATCCATCCACGCGCTTCGTACCCTTCGTTATAAACGTCTTTGGTATCGAGGCCGACAAAATCTTTGCTCTTGGTGATTTCAATTTTGTATAATTTTCGATCGTTATCAACCAAAACAGTATCAAGTCTAAACTGATGCGTATTCAGCATATTCTCTCCTAACAATGCTTTAGAGGCAGTTGCATTACGCATCATATTGAGCTTCCCTTTAAATAAGTTCTCTAACCCATTAACTCGGCTATCATTCCATTTGATCGCTTTAATAAGCGAAGCCGTTGCAATGGTATCACGACGTAGATTTTTAGAACGAAGTGCCTTATTATTGGTTCTATTTTTCAAATAGGCGGTATACGCAAATAGACTATCTACATCCCGCAGATCATAGCTCTTACGATTCTCATCCACATTGATCTTTAAATTCTTTTTTGCTGCGGAAGCATAACTTGAATCATACAACGTAATAGCACTTTCAATAAGCCACTTATACTCTTTGGTATTGCGCTCTTTGTGACGTAAGAATCCTTTTTGGAGATACGGTTCCTCGGGCATATTTCTTGGTAGACGTTCCAGCGCGCGCAATACAATATCATTCCCAGTTTTAGGTCGCGGATCACCTATTAAGACGATCTCATCGAGTGAAGCAATGTCTTCCTCAAGAAAAATATCGGCAGTACCATCAAATTCCCCCACTGTTGTTTTAAAACTACGGAATCCTATCGATGAAATAACTAGGGTATCGCTTTTAAACTTTTCCGGAACCAGCAGAACAAACTTTCCATCGGCATTGGTTACGGTACCTACCGTTGTTTTATCTACGTAGATACTAGCACTCTCAATAGGTCCAAAGGTTGCAAAATCAACCACCTTACCTTTTAGTTCGGTCTGACCAAAGGCATTGAAACAAAAGAAAAAAGTAAACAGCCCTAAAAGGGATTTCAAAAAACGATAATTCATAGTAGTTATATAATGATTACACCATCGTCGATACAAATACGAGACCATAAATTAATCTCTGCCTCAAATTATTATGTTGCAGGCTTGTACTCAATTTGATCAATGGTCATTTTTGCTATTATTTCACGAAGAATTTCTGAAGTTCCCCCACCAATAGGTCCTAATCTGCTATCGCGAAAAAGACGCGCCAACGGATACTCTTCCATATAACCATAACCTCCTAAAAGCTGCAAACACTCATAAGCCACCTCATCGGCAACCTTCGTGGCAATTAACTTAGACATGGTTGCTTCCTTAACCACATACTCACCATCATTTAAACGTTTGGCTGTAACATAATTGAATGTTTTTACCACCTCAACTTCACTACTCAATTGTGCAACTTTGTGACGTAACGCCTGAAACTTTGATATAGATTTACCGAAAGCCATACGGTCTTTCATGTATTGTATTGTATAATCTAAAGCAAACTCGCTACGCGCATGCGCATTAACACCCATAATTAGCCGCTCTAATGCAAAGTGCTGCATGATATACGGAAACCCTTTGTTTTCTTCACCCATAAGGTTGGCAGCTGGAATAACCACATTATCAAAGGCGATCTCACCCGTATCACTTGCTCTCCACCCCAATTTATCTAGTTTTGTTGCCGAAATACCTGACATATCCCGATCTAAAACAAAAATACTAATTCCCTTGTTTCCAAGTTCTGGTGCCGTTTTTGCCGCAACCACTAGGTAGTCACTATAAACCCCATTGGTAATAAATGTTTTTGAACCGTTGATCACATACGTATCTCCTTTTTTAACCGCCGTAGTACGCATTCCACCAACGTCACTTCCTCCAAAAGGCTCAGTGATACAAAGACAACCTATTTTATCACCCGTAATACTAGGGGTTAAATATTTTTCTCGTTGCTCGTGATTCCCTTCTTTATTGATATGCGTCATCGCTAAATAGGCATGCGCCCACATAGCCGCTGCAAATCCACCGGAATTTAATTTTTGAAGTTCTTCCAAAAAGATCACGGTGTAGAACAGGTCTAAATTCATTCCACCATATTGCTCAGGATAATTGATACCGAAGTATCCCATTTCGCCAAACTTTTTCCAAATAAAGCGTTCAATATGGCCGGTCTCCTCCCACTTATTTATGTGTGGTGCGACTTCCTTTTGCAGGAAATCACTAAAACTCTTTCTAAAAAAATCATGTTCTTCTGTAAAATACTGACTCATAAAAACTGGAATATAATGGTTCGTTTGCATCTGAAAAAAAGTGCAGCTAGCTAGATTACAAGCTAATAAAACCGCACTATTCAGTCGTCAAATATACGCTAATTAGCTGTAATTTGGTAGCGCTGAGGGCTTCTATTTTGTTTAGGTCTGAAAGCGATTCAATGCGCTCGCGGAGTACTCGGAACTCCCAAATGTCTTTTGCCAGATCAAATGACACTCCAGGAATCGTAGCGATATCGGATGCTGAGGCTGTATTTATATTTATTTTCTGAATGATCTTCGGTGTTTTTACCGTAAACTGCTTTAACAATCGATCTACAACAGCGGTGCTCAGCCCCCAAACACTATACAATTGAACATCGTCTGAAAATCCGCCAATTTTCTCACGGTATTGCACAATTCGCTTGCTCAAAGCCTCACCGATACCATAGATCTTTATGAGTTGTTCTTCGGAAGCGGTATTGAGATCTATTTTTTCTGAAAAGCTTCTTTCTGAATCAAAAGCAGCATACTGCTTCTTTTTTGGTTTGGGATCTGTGACCCAATCTGGAAATTTGAACCACGGACTTAAGTCAGCGAGTAGCGAATCTGAAACACCCGTGACCCGTTTAAAGTCGGTTGCTGAATTGATCCATTTTCCGTCATCCCGAAAACTCTTTAAACGATCGTAGGCTTCGGGAGACATTCCGAGTGCATAAGCTTTATAATCGGTTATAAAATTTGGATTAAAAGGATACCGTTTCGGTTTGCGACGTTCTAGTTCCGCAGCGCGTAACGAATCTAATTGATCTTGGAGTAATACGACTTCCGCAGAAGAAATATCGAAGCTTTCCGTTTCCGAAGGTTCTATAAAAAAATAGACACCAAGCAATGAGGTGATCACGATCAATAATAATAAAATCCCAAGCCGTTGTTGCGCATTGAACACGAATTGGGATTTTATAAAATGCATAACTTTTGGCTTTAGCCGGGGAGTTAAGCACTTTTAAATATACAGAAAATATTTTACTTGTCTTGTTTTAAAGCTTTAATTGCTGCCAAATATTTATTGAGTTCATCTCGAACTTTAGGCGCTAAGATCACCAGACCGATCATATTGGGAACCATCATCGCAAAGATCATGGCATCTGAGAAGCCGATAACCGATCCGAGACTTGCCGCAGCACCAATTACCACGAAAATACAGAATAAGATCTTATAGGTATACTCCATCTTTTTTGTTCTTCCGAATAGATATGCCCAACCTTGAAAACCGTAGTACGACCATGAGATCATGGTACTAAATGCGAATAAAATAACCGCTACTGTAAGCACATAAGGGAACCAAGAAATAACAGATTCAAATGCTCCCGAAGTTAATAAAATAGCCTGAGCGTCATTTAAACCAGCATTTTCTGCCGTAACGTTTCCTGTGATTATTAACACAAGGGCTGTCATTGTACAAACGATCACCGTATCGATAAAAGGCTCTAGCAAAGCAACCATACCTTCGGAAGCCGCATATTTTGTTTTTACTGCTGAGTGCGCAATCGATGCTGAACCAA
>Ga0209344_10003998_pt1 | contig 14000 bp, 17 predicted proteins | sample Cruoilmetagenom6_FD_187293 | JGI IMG/M metagenome (GOLD analysis project Ga0209344, IMG submission 187293) | Oil polluted marine microbial communities from Coal Oil Point, Santa Barbara, California, USA - Santa Barbara Oil Seep Sample 6 (SPAdes)... | ecosystem: Environmental > Aquatic > Marine...
GGGCGCTTACCCGCTAGACTCGCAGCATTCTCCTCGCGCGATAAGGGCGGGTTCGCCGGACGCTTACGGTCCGCTTCGTCCGCGACCCGGTCATCCAACACCCTGCTTGAACAACAACACGGCTAATGGCTGGTTTGGGGAAACATTCGCAGCCGCAGAAATTCGCCAACCCTTTATCGTCAGCTTCGGAAGGACGGCAGGTTTGCGCCACTTGTGGCCGTTAGTGCGCTGCGCAGCATCGATCAAAGTGGGCTCGATGCAGGCATTCGCTGCAGTCTGCATCAATGGCTGCTGCGCGGACGGAGCGGTTATTTGGGTAAAAAGCGTGAAGGTCCGCAGATCAAGCTGACTGCGCTCTTTACTCTTTTCTGAACGGTGTTGCCTGATCGAATGCAGCGACTCGACATTGATCAAACGAGGCGAGGCATGTCATGTAGTTTGAGAGCAAAATACATTTGAACTGGCAAAACTATGGTCCGCAAAAAACTGTACTACACACCGAATTCTCCTTACGCACGGGTTGCCCGTGTGGCGGTGAGAAAGAGTGGTCTTATTGATCAAGTGGAGGAAATCGAGGCAAAGACTCGCGACAAGGCAACGTCGTATTTTGATGTGACGCCGCTTGCTAGGGTGCCTGTATTTATCGATGGTGTCGTGCAGTTGGCTGACACTAGGGATATCTGCGCATACCTCGACGAAATCACCGGGAATGCACGCTGGTTTTCCAAAGAATCTCACGAAGCAAGATACTTACGGCACATAACTTGCGGGTTCCTTGATGGGGTTGCTGTTTGGCTGCGGGAGAATTCTCGACAGGAAGGGCACCAATCGGAACCAATCATGCACTACGAAGAGCACAGAGCCCTTTATACACTGAAATGGTTGGAGACGCACTGGAAGCCGGTCGAGAACATGGACTTCACTGCTCTGGTGCTAGCCTGTGCTATTCAGATTGCGATTGATCGAGGCTTAGGTGGTGACTGGCAAAAGCTTGCACCCAAATGCACGGCCTGGGCGCTGCGAAAAACAAATGATCCCGATATGTTAGATACAAAGCCTTTACCACTGTGACCTTCTCAAACTTCGGTGGATCAAGCACGGCACACCCCATCGGTCCGGCTTTTCTGGCAGACCAGCGCAATAGTTCAGTGAATAGCCGCTAGTTTCCTAGACACCTTCTTGGTTCAGGTTGCCCTGTCTGTTTTCGAAGTAGACATTAATGGATCACGCAGCATTCAACAGTTTGGGCTCTTTTCGGTCATTATCCGCCCTGCAGCATACTTGCTCCAGGGCAGGCTCTGACCGCCACTTTCGGCCCAAAGCTGACGTTTAAGTGGTCATATATCGCTGCGGCGCAGCTGCCCCGAACCGGCCGTTCGTGCAACAAGCAGCAATCTCGATGGCCGAATGACCGCTGAGCGGGACATTTTGCCGTTCACTGAATCTACATCAATGACCGCATTCTGAACTTTGACTATCGGAAATTTCAAGGTGCAATCTAGGGTTTGCGCCGCTATTCCTGCAGGTATTCTTAGTGTTTAGTTACCTCTCGCCAAACCATGTCCGACAGGCACAAAGTGTGTGTACCGCTATAGTCCACATACTTGAAACTCGAATTGAAAACCTTGCCTTCTGAAACCGTCAGCAAGTCGTCGCTCAAGACAGCTTTGTGGCGGCTGATCCATCCAGGGTTTTCACCCGTGGTTAGAACAGTTTCAATGCTGAAGTCGGACAAATTCAATCGCAATACCTGCGTTTCACCCGGTTTTCGGTCGCTCATGTACCCTAGGCTTCCAACAATCAATATGCTGCTCTCAAACAATGTCGCGGTATGAAAATCTGTCGGCGGAAACACGTCCTTTGGGTATGTAAATATTCTTACTCCCCCCATGCCATCGTGATAGACAACGTCACTATAGATATTGAAGTCCGGATCATAAGAATCTTCATGTTCGCCAGCGATCTGTACCCACTCATTTTCAGAAATTTGAGTTGTGGTCATACCAAAACGATCAAAAGTCCATGTTGCAACTCTGGGATAGCTGTCATCGTTTGGCAAATATTCTGAATGTGCCTGGTAAGCTGATTTTCCCGTTCGGATCAGTTCCTTCCAAAGGGAGTAATCAACTTCATGCGGATTGGACTTCCCAAATCTAGGTATGGATTGTTGATTGAAGTCTTCCGTAGAAACATCCTGTTGGGGTATCAATGTAGCACCAGTGACATATCGAAGATCAGCTAAAACCTCGTCCGTCATCCGATATTCATCGTTATCCAACGCCTCAACTTTCCAGCCAGCATCGCGAAGAAGTCTGACAATTTTTATCCTTGGAATAGCTACTTCCGTTCGGAAGTCATCGAATTCAACGTCTTGTTTTTCACCACTCTCGATATGTGTGACAACACTGACATCCGCGCCTTCAGAGATCAGATATTCAACAACGTCCACATGCCACGACGCGATTGCGTCCTCTAAAGGCGTTTCGCCTTTGTCGTCCTTAGCGTTTACATCATACCCAAGAGAAACTAGCCATTTGACCAGCTGCAGATGGCCATTGTGCGCCGCCGTAGAAAGACATTCAGTATCATTTTGAGTATAGAGATTTGATGCCGGTTCGCTTTCAGAGTTCGAATTTAGCCCAATATCATGCAGATATTTTGCTTTTTCCAGATCACCGGTGAAACAGGCAGAATGAAACGGCGTATGTCCGTCGTTGCTACGAGGCGATAGGTCCTCTTTAGTTGCGATTTTTCTGACTTCATCGATAGTGCCGAACAAAACGGCCTTATGAAGTTCGGACCAACCTTTATTGCTAATGTCTGCACCTGCATCGACCAACAACTTCACTGCTGCAAGGCTTGATCTGCTCTCAGCCGCGAACAGCGGCGTCATCCCGAATTTGGACGCCGTATTTGGGTTTGCCCCAGCGGCCAGACAATTTTCAATCTTCTCGATTAGAGTGCTGTCGGACGCTCGCTCGATTATCGTGAGCAATTCGGGCTTTGTTTCCCGGTCTTCTCGCAACTGACGCTCGGCGCGGCTTCCTGACAAAACGATCCATACGCCAAGAATCACGAAAATCAGCAATAATAGGCCGAAAAGCCCAAGCACAGCCAATAGTGTCGTCACGACAAAATTTTGTATTCCAATTTCCAAATCTCTGTCCCTCGCGTTCGCATCATCGCATAACAATGCAAAATTCTGCCGGTTTTTGTCACTGGTGTAAATCCGTCGGCCGAATCCAATGCAAATCATCGACAGCTTTCGGAAAGCCGCCATTCATCCCTTCCCAAGCATCGGTAGGTTTGGGCTCGAAGTTGCCATTCGCTGCGGGTTGCACCAAGGTCTGCAGAGCGGGACTTAGCGGCCTTATGTATCAAACGCACCAAGGTGTGAGTTGTGATTAAGGCGTTGGTGTTAGCTCTAATCCTGTTTAATAATCAGCTTTTCGACTCCGGCCCCCGCCTGACTATTGAACAGTTGGTAAACATTTCCTTTGATGGGGCTAACTATCCCTATGAAGTCAAATTTCTCAACGGATTGACCACCTGCCTTTACGAAGATGTCAGAAAACGAGACATCCAATGTTACCCGAAAGAGAAGCTTGGTTTGTTCGTCATCGACAAAATTTATGTTGTCTCCGTGCGTCGTTTGCAGAACCGTAGCGATACCGGCCTGCCCCGCCGCAAGGTCATTCATGACGGCACCAGCCCGCTCGGTGGCGAGTTCAGGCCCATAAGAAGAGACGGTGATCAGTCTAGCGGGCGATTGGCCGCTATTTCTCACTTTAACCTTAATATTCCAAAAAATCCGGTGCTGGTCGGGGTCAGCCTCAAGGGACACGCTGTCAATTGTAATGTATGCACGAACCTGCGCCTCGCCAATTTCACGGGTGTCGCGCGCCATAGCCTGAGTTTGAGCGGCCATAATTTGGGTGGCAATCAAAGTTCGCCAGACCAAAACCACTACGGCGATGGTGAAGGTTGCCATGATCCACTGTGCAAGCGTATCGCTCGGGCTAACAAACGTCCCGATGAACCCATCCCAAAGGTTGCCTATCTCAGTGTTGTAGCCTTCGTTGTTAGTCTTGGTTTCCTGATAGGCTTCTTTCTCAGCTCTGTAATCAAGCCAAAGAAATAAATTGAGTGCAAGGCCAATTCCTGTGACTAGACCAAGTGCAAATGCTCCATTTCTATAGCCGTTAGACATTGCAAAAAGAACGCGGCACTAAACTTCCCACGGGACAGCTTATTGCGGACGTTCACCTCTTTCTCACTGATTCCAATTACCACCAGCCTTTCAACAAGGTGGGTGTAAGTCACGCCCTTTCGTTTCAAATCCTGATTTCTCGCTCTCCAATGGCCTCGAAGCATTGAACCATGAACGATGCTGAGAAACCGCCACGGCTAATTTTGTTGGCAACTCCCTGTTCGCCAATTTCAGTCCCCATTTTGGTGAGCTTTTCTGACAGTTCCCGATAACCGATGCCTTTGCGTTTCAACTCTGCCTTCAAGATATTCTTAGCCTTCACGGCCCATTCGTTCTGATTTTCGACTTTTGCCATTGCTTACCTCAAAAATATAACCACTTTCGGTTATATACATCTTGAAAGTGTTTATGTCTATCGTTACATGTGTGTAAGAACATAACCTAAAGCGATTAACATGGCGCAGCACTTCCTTCTTTCAGCAGCATCTCGGACGCTTTCTTTGCGTTCGATCTACAAAGGTGGCGAGGCCAAGGCCTATGAAACATTTTGCCAAATGCGCTGGCCTGAAACCGATGGTGAGGCCATATGCCCGCGCTGTGGGTGCTGTGAGGCATACAGCATTACCACCCGCCGCAAATTCAAGTGTAAGGCCTGTGCGCACCAGTTTAGCGTGACTAGCGGCACAATCTTTGCCAGCCGCAAAATGGACTTTGTGGATCTGCTGGCTGCGATTTGCCTTCTGGTGAATGCGTCCAAGGGCATTTCCATGATCCAGCTTTCCCGTGATCTGGGATGCCAGTACAAAACGGCATTTGTTCTGGCGCACAAGCTGCGTGAGGCAATGGCGCAAGAGGTTCACACCGGCGAGGTGCTGGACGGGCATGTTGAGATTGATGGTGCATATTTTGGTGGTCATGTCCGCCCTGCCAACGCCAAGGTTGACCGGGTGGATCGTCGCTTGAAGCGCAACCAGAGCAACCGCCGCCGGGTTGTTGTTGCCCTGCGTGAGCGTACAGGCCGCACATTGCCATTCATCGCTATGGGTGAAGGCGAGGGCGTAGCACTGGCCGTTGAGAACGTGAGCCGCACAGCGACCATGTCAGCCGACGAAGCCAGCCATTGGGACTTGCTGCATGATGGTTGGATGGTTGGATGGTTGAGCGCGTGAACCACTCTGAGGTTTACAGCGACCACGGCAAGCACACCAACATGGTTGAAAGTTTCTTTAGCCGCTTGCGCAACATGATCGAAGGTCAGCACCACCACGTTTCGCCGCAATACCTGCACCAGTACGCAAACCACGCTGCATGGCTGGAAGACAACCGGCGTACCGACAATGGGACGCTGGCAAAGATCGTAGTCAGCAATGCGATGGGGTCGCCGGTTAGCCGGAATTGGAAGGGGTATTGGCAGCGGGCGGCTTGATAACCTAAGTTTAACGCCATAGAATGTACACATTGCTGTGTAATCAAGGCTATCGAAGCAAGTTTCCACTTGGAAATACGGGGTTGGCAAACTACCTACCACTTGCGATACAAGGGACTTGTAGAAGTAAATGGAGATCAAAAAATGGGAAAAGTAATGACTATTGACCGTTCGGATTTTCAACGCGGCGTGAACGACATTTACACCCTGAAACCTTTAAGACGGGCTATTTCTGCGGTTTCCAAAGAAGTATCAAGCGGCGGGTTTTCGGCGCACTCTAAGCGCAAGTCAGGAGACACTTCTGTTGTCAAATCTGCCCATAACACCAAACGAAAGTAACGATGAAACTGGGGATAACGGTGGGAACCAAATCCTCAACATTGGTAGTTACCACTACTATGGGAACGACCTAAAGGAAATTGGTCGTATTGCCGAAAACAACCCAGAACTGGCCGAAAAACTTATCGACAGTTCTGACAAACACCATCAAAGGTCCAACTTTAGCTATCGTTTTGGCATTGCAGCAACTTTGCTTCTTGTCGCCATGATACTTGCGTCATTCCTGACTTTGTTCATTTTAAAGGGGATACTCGCAACCTTTGGTATTGTCGCGTGCTTTGGGGTTGTTGCTTTGTTGATAAGGGTTATTTTGACAGGTCAATGGCCTGAAGATACATTTATTGGAAAGACAGTACAGGGGTTGGCAAAACTGTTAGGTTCTAGCTAGAGCGATGCCACAAACACCCATCCGGCCCAAAGTCCTGCACAACACGCCCGTCTTTCTGCGCCCTTTGCAGCGCGTGACGCACCCGTTTTAGCACATCAGCGTGCATATCATCATCCCATCCCTTAGACGCGATGATCTGTGCCGCCAATGCTTCATCATCCGCAGGTTTATCCCGTAGCATGTCGCGTATTGTCAGCTTTAACTCATTGCGCCCGAATAGCTGCTTGTATTTCCCACGCGGCGCTATGCCCTTGGGGTCGTCCTCATAGCCGCATAGCACTAGCGCACGGTCTATGGCGTCCAGATCAGCCTTAAGGGCATCAGCGGCCTTAAGCGCAACCTTGTGCTGGCCCGCTATTTCACCACGTTTTTTGATTAATCCGAATATAGTATGTTCCATAGGTCATTATGGGTTCACAACGCCGGGAAATGCAGCTAGATTGTTGGTGCGTTTGATACATAAGGCCGGGACTTAGTGAGCTTTCGTTGCGGTTGCACCAATGTCTGCCTTGTCGATCAGCCGGTCAAAAAATTGAGCGTGCATTATAAGCCAGCGGTCGCGATCAAAATTCAGCCATGTCTAGCGGGACGACCTCGCCGCAGTGCTGTCCGCAGACACCGCGCCGATATGCGGGGCAGTCACCGAATACGCTGATCGTCAGATCGTATCGGTCTGCGACCATGTTGGTGATATAGCCATCTTCAATGATTTCCGCTTCAGAATAATCGATAAACTCACCGGTTCCTGCGTCATAGCCGGACGGCAAGTCGAGCGCGACAAGCGTGTAGTTGTCGCTATATCCGTTCGTCCATCCAAGGATTTCGCGCCAATACATACCTATGGGTCTGGTGAGTTCACGGCCAAACACCGCATCAATGACGATATCGCGTTCGTCAAAGCATTCGTTCATGACGTTCATCGCATTTAGTTCGCCGCCATGGGGGATTTCGGGGAAGGAGCGATGGATCGCGGGGCCTATTTTACGTAGGGCTTTCGGGTAGCGTTCGTCGATCCGATCATGCTGGTCGCAATAGAACAGTTGGACAATATGTTGCCGTTCAACCAGATGTTTGGCAGCGAAGGCGCCAAGCGTGCCGACAAAGCCGGGGCCGCAGAACACTGTAAAAGTACAGCCTTCCAAAGATCGTCTCTCCGCGATCAACTCAACAATGCGGCGCCCTGCACGGTTCATTAGCTCCAAACCTTCAGTACGCCCGTTGGTATCAATAGCAGCGCTTTCCAGCACTTTAGCCCCGATTTCGGAGAGAATTTCCATTGTTGTTTTGATCCTTGTTGCGGCATTAAATCGTAACTGTTCGGCGGAAGAGGCTTCGCGCACTATCTCACTTGATCAACATAACCGGACATTCGTATAAGGTGCAGCATAAGTCACAATGGGGCGTTGCGGGCTGCGAACGCAGCATTCGGTGACCGGTGGTCTCGAAGTCCGGTTTGGGCCGTTAGCCGCTTCAAACAAAAATGGCGGGAACCGGACATTCGCTGCGGGAGCAAATATCAATAACTAAATCGTAAGAGCGGACACTCGTTTCGTACCATAGTCCATCTGATAGCGATTGAGCCTGTTATCAATTTCATCGGCGGGAAACCGAATGCCATGTCGCAGGCTGACTTGAGCGAAGATCGTCACCCGTATGGGCTGAGACATTGGCTCCAGTCGGACAACCGACTAGCGCCGATCGCCGCAGGCGACGCTCCCGAAACGTTCTCACTTGAAAGGGGTTAGACTTGCACACGCGCACGTTGCTGAAGTCGTGCATAAAGCTCAACTTCGGCTTCATGCTCAAGCTCCACAACGATGGCGTAGCGCTGCTGTACCTCTTCGTCTGATGCCCATCCACCAACACAACGCACCACAAGAAAATATTCAGCACCATATTGATCCGTATCTCTGCTAAACTTCACGCTAGAGGTCTGAATCGTATTCCGGTCGCGGCGATTAGGACCAGGTTGCAAGTTGCACTTGCACCGACCTTCAATCCCTGGAGGCTCAGTATCTGCTCCAGTATGCGATCGGAAATCCTCGAACACCTGATCGGACGGGCAACCTCGGATCAAACGGTAGTTCATCCGCGTTCCAATATACTCTGCGCGCGTGCGTTTCACAGGAGGGTCAAATGCCAAGGAAACATGGATTCTTCGTGGCCCATTGCGCTGAAAATCACCCGGGATGGGCACTTGGTAGACTGCGAATTGATCCATTCCAAGGCTGTCTTCGGCATAAAGAACAACACGATGATCGTCCGAATAACTTGCTTTGCCAGCGTTCACGAGACCATTGCCGTGAATCTGTTCCCGCTCAACATCAGCGATGCCGCCCAACCGCTGCAATGTCGCCTCCGGAACTTGGGCTGACCCAGCCATAAGTGCTTTCACGAGATTGGCAGACGCACCGGGTAAAGCTCTTAAGATCTGTGCGGCCTTATGGGCAAGGTGTGGCCCAGAAAAGGACGTGCCGGTTTTACTGACGAGAAGCTGTCGCTGGAAATCCGCATGGGTTGTCAGGACACCAGCATTTGGCAGGGCGGGAGCGCGTTGCAAGCGCCGACCAACAGCATCAAAAACCAACGTACCGCCATAGTCGACAAAATCAGGTTTTTTGATGCCGCCCCCGCCTGGCCCCGTTCTGGAGAAGGGCGACGGCTCGTCGGCTGCAGTGATGCTTTGAATGTGAGCATCAAATTCATGTTGCGGACCAAGCCCATTGGAATTTGCGAGAGATCCAACGGTGATGGCGTTGACGGCACCTGCGGGTTCACAAACACGGTTTGCGGACTCCAATAGGTAGCGCGGATAGTGGGTGACACCTTGTTCAAGTGCATTCCCCCCGCGAGGGTCTCGGTTTCCTGCAGACACGATGATCAAAACATCAAGCTCTCGAGCAAGTTCATCGAGGGTCGCAGCCCACGGGCCGACCCGGCCACGCTCGAAGCGTGCCCTCACATCGCCCAAGGAAATGACAAAGAGACGGCAGCCATACGTGTTTCGCAGGCGTTCAATCGTGATGCGCATTTGCGTGGGCAGCGTCCGGCGGTCGTAGAACTGGCCCAGATCCGTGACCACTTTTGCAGAGATGATCCGGGCGGCAGGTTGTAGTTCGGGCAAGTCCAATTGATGACGCAGATCACCAAAGCGAGCCATACCTGCGACCGGCGTTCCATGGCCATAGACATCGGCCGTTCCGAGCACGTCTGGAAACCCCTCTTGAGCAACCATTCCACCGGTCAGCAACGGGTTGTCGTTTACGCCACTGTCCAGAATGCCGACAATTGGCAAATCGTCTGGCTCATCAGCGACAGGCGGAAGATCTCCGAGAGCAAAGTCTTCGGGTGGCTCTGCCACAATATCGGGTTGTGGTGGAAAATCAACGAAAGCGACCTGTGGTATCGCAAGAATAGGGCGGATTGTTTGCCCCCGCGCTCGGACGCGGATGATCGTGATTGATGGGCCGGAATAGAGATCATAAAGCTCCCCGCCTTGTTCTTCGACCCAGTCAACAATCTCTTCGGCAAAGTTGCGCCTTGCCTGAGGTGCACCGAACTCCCACAGCTCGATGTCGACTACATATTCAGTTTCATCTTGAAAATCTTCGGCCTCAACGAAACCATCTTCGCGCGCACGAACGCCGATGCGATCCCGTGGAGCAACTGTCGCAATTTCGTCGATCCGATTGATAAAACCGGCATAACGACGGTTGATCTGCCCGTTGGGGATTGGTCCCTCGTACTCATTGAGCCGATAGCGGAAATCCTGCAAATCATCCGTCGAAGAAAAAAGGACAAGGGTGTTGTCATCGTCCGTGGATAAAACGGTCAACCCGAGACCTTCCCAGTCTTCCTCCATCGTTGCGCCGTCCATCTCAACGCGCAAGATGAGTGCTGGATCGACAAAACGGGGCGGGCGTTGCTGCGCGCGCTGTTCTTCAACGGCACGATCAATTTCTTGTCGGACGCGCCCACCGTGACCACCACCTCTGCCAGGGGCGGCGGGGATCATTCCATGTTTACGGCGATCAAAACTTTCAGGAAGAAGCACCAAAGGCAGGTGCTGATGTTGGGGCACGGTTCATCTCACGCTTTATGGGTTAACTTGCGGATGCGCATACGACGACGATCGGCATATCGAATGGCTTCCCTAAAATGCTTTTTGGAAATTGTCTTGCGGCGGGCTAAAACCGCCAATTTTTTAGCTTGATTGCAGATCTTCTCAAGCTCTGCATAGGAATAATCGGTCGTGCTCTGAACCATGTCTTCGATGTCGAAATCAAGCGTCACGTTCTTCATGGCATTGATAAGATACTTCCGCGTCATGTTTTCGTCGGGATGATCAAACCAAACCACCTCATCAAACCGCCGCCAGATGGCAGGATCCAACTGTCCATCCAAGTTTGTCGCTGCAATCAGGAAACCGCTAGGCTGAATTTGGTCGATGAATATTAGAAGAGAATTCACGACGCGTCTCAGTTCGCTGTGATCAATACCTTCTTCTCGCGAACTTGCGAGGGCATCGAATTCATCAAAAAACAAGACACTGGGTTGTCGACGGGCAAACTCAAAGGTCTTGCGGATGTTGGTGGCGGTTTCGCCAAGGAATGACGAGATTAAGCGGTCAAGTTTGACATGGAAGAACGGCAAGCCAAGCTGTCCTGCAAATATCTCTGCACAAAGTGTCTTGCCGGTGCCTGGTGGACCGCAAAAAAGAAGCTTTGAACGCACGGGCAATCCGTTGCGTTTGATGATTTCACTCTTGCGGTACTCTTCAATCAGTCCTGCAAATAGACTAACGTTATCAACAGTGAGTTGGATATCTTCAGGACTGAAACGAGGTTCAATTCGTTGGATGAATTCATCGGCATCGTCAGGGAAGGGAAGGAGTCGGTTCAGTTCCTTGGGCGCCGCTGCGCTAGACAATCCGTGGAGTGCTTTGCGCAGACCGTTGGCGAGAACCTTGTTATTTTTCCTCTCTTCCTCAGCGATGATCTGTTCCACAACGGTGCGAAACTCATCGTCTCGACCATAGTTCAGCAACAGTTTTTTCATCAATTCGCCGCGAGCCATGAAGCGCCCTCCTAGGGTCAAGTTTAGCGTGAAGTTTACTGGCTGGCCACCCAGAATTGCCATAATAACTGGACGCAGCACATCCTGTGACATCAGCCGCGCAAGTTGAAACGATATCGCAACCAGCCCCAACATAGTAACCGCTGAAACATGACTTCGCCGACATCAGCGCTAACCGAAATCAGTTCATCAAAATCACTCTCCGCCAATGTCCGCAATGCAGGCCGCGACCGCAGTATTCCGTGACGCCGGTGAACGGCAGCTATGGGCCGTTCGCGCCACTTTCCGACTGGACTTGTGAGCCACGGCAAGCGTGTGTGGGGTTATGGATGATTTTGAGCGTGACAGGATATCAAAGGGATTTGCAGATCTGACTGCACTGCTGGAGGACGCGGCCGGTCTTGCGGCTGAGGGCCAGTCCGGCCAACAAACATTGGTCTTATTCAGGGAAAATATTGTACAAATCTGGCCTTTGCTGATTGCAGGCGTGGCAGAGCTGGCGTCCATTGAACGCGGAATCCGCAACCTGGAGACAAACAGAATCCCGTAGACCGTTTGACCATAACATTCACATCGCTCGGGACGTCCGGGCTCTGCTCAGTGCAAGGCACCGGATTGCCCGGTGTCCTATGAGCGGAGAGAGTGATGACCGATAACCCAGAACGCCCGGTAACGCAGGGCAAGAAACCCATGATTGCCAAAGTAAAGCCCAGGAAACCAACACGTCCGGTGCAGTTGCGCAAATTGCTGGCGCGTAAATCCGGCGCAACGATCGCCCAGATCCAAAGGGCATTTGGCTGGCAGCCGCATACCGCACGTGCGGCGATCTCTGGTTTGCGCAATGCTGGCGATGTTGTTGATCGCACCGAGACTGACAATGGGTCTGTCTATCGTATTGGCCGCGCGCATGTTGCAACATGAGGGTGCCAGAACCAGAAACTCTCGCAGTTGGTATCTCTGAGATTCAGGGATTGGACCGGATTGCTTGTCAGAAACGCTGGCAGGGAATGTTTGGACGCTCCCCGCCCAAATACTTGTCTCCGCAGTTTATGCAGCGCGTTTTGATCCGGGAGATACAATGCCAGATGCTGGGCGGCGTCCCGGCAAAGACTGAGCGCGCCCTGAAGCGGCTTGCGGCTGGCAAAGCGCCGACCACAGTAGCCAAACCTGGATCGCATCTGATCCGTGAATGGAACGGGCGGACCTATCAGGTTGAAGTCACAAGTGACGGATATACGATGGATGGTAAAATCTGGCGTTCGCTCTCTGCCATCGCCCGCCACATCACCGGGGCTCAGTGGTCAGGTCCACGTTTCTTTGGGCTAACCTGATGCGCCGGGTCAGATGCGCCATCTATACGCGCAAGAGCACCGAAGAAGGGCTGGAACAGGAATTTAACTCGCTTGATGCGCAGCGTGAAGCCTGCGAGGCCTATATCGCCAGTCAGAAACATGAAGGCTGGGCGCTGCTGCCGGACCACTATGATGACGGTGGCATCTCGGGCGGTCATCTGGATCGCCCGGCGCTGCGGCGGCTGATGCAGGCGGTAGATGAAAAACGTGTCGACCAGATTGTCGTCTACAAGATCGACCGGCTAACACGTTCCCTGGCCGACTTCGCCAAACTGGTAGATCGGCTGGATGCGGCTGAGGCTTCGTTCGTCTCGGTCACCCAGAGCTTCAACACAGCCACCAGTATGGGGCGGTTGACACTGAATGTATTGTTGTCCTTCGCTCAATTTGAACGGGAAGTTACGGCTGAGCGCATCCGGGACAAGATTGCCGCTTCTAAACGCAAGGGTCTCTGGATGGGCGGCAATGTCCCTCTCGGGTATCAGCCAGATGGGAGAACCCTGAAGATTGATGAGCCGGAGGCCGCAACCGTCCGTATGCTTTTTGATCTTTATCTCGAGCATCGCGCCATCCGGTTGGTGAAAGAACGGGCCGAAGCATTGGGTCTCAAAACCAAACGTCGTGAACGTCCGGACGGCCGGATCACCGGTGGGGGATTGATTGACCGGGGGCACATCCATCACATCCTGACCAATCCGATCTATGCCGGGCGCATCCGACACAAAAGCCTGATCTTTGAGGGGCAGCACGCTGCAATTATCGACCCGGTGGTCTGGGATCAGGTTCAAAAGTTGCTGGAAGGCGGAGCGGCCAAATCCCGCGGTACCAAACGAAAGGCAACGCGATCCCCACTTGCCGGCAAGCTCTTCGATGAAACCGGCGATCGCCTTACTCCCAGTCACAGCAGGAAAAACGGTAAACGCCTGCGGTATTACATCTCCCGGCGCCTGGTCGTGGATCGCAGCTCAAAGCATCCGGATGCGTGGCGGTTGCCGGCGGAACAATTGGAAGGTTTGCTTTGTGACGCGCTACGCAACCGGTTCGCACAACCAGATGCTGTTGTGCAGTTGCTTGTTGATCCGTCGGTTGCTGAGGTATCCGTTGCACAGGATCTTCTGGCGACGTTTCGGGATCATCGCAAACTCGCGAATGCAGCGCTCCTGAAGCTGGTTGAGCGCGCCGATATCCGGCCCGGGTCTCTTTGTCTCA
>Ga0209344_10004000_pt1 | contig 13991 bp, 11 predicted proteins | sample Cruoilmetagenom6_FD_187293 | JGI IMG/M metagenome (GOLD analysis project Ga0209344, IMG submission 187293) | Oil polluted marine microbial communities from Coal Oil Point, Santa Barbara, California, USA - Santa Barbara Oil Seep Sample 6 (SPAdes)... | ecosystem: Environmental > Aquatic > Marine...
ATGAAATGAATGAAATCGGAATTGGGTTGATCTGCCCAGGCCACGGATGATTGGACTTCTGTCATGAATAGTCCGATGGTCGAGCTGGTTTCAATTACAACACCCAACCATCGTCCTCAGGAAATGGCACTGGCCGCGACAGGTGCCCAAACCGGCCTGCGGGTATCAATCTAAGCCAAGGAAACACACAAATGACAATTCGTTTTGCATTGCTTGGGGCCGGACGCATTGGTCAGATCCACGCCAGGGCCGTCAATTCCAACCCACAAGCGCAACTGATCGCGGTTGCTGATGTTTTTGAAGAAAGTGCCAGAAATCTGATCGCAACCTATGGCGGTGAATTTCGTGATATCGAAACCATTGCTGCAAGTCAGGATGTTGATGCAGTTTTGATCTGCACACCGACCAACACCCATGCCGACCTTATCGAAAAATTCGCCCGTGCTGGAAAAGCGGTGTTTTGTGAAAAACCGATAGATCTGAACTTGGAAAGGGTCGCGAGCTGTCTGAAAATGGTTGAAGAAACCGGGGCCCGCCTGATGGTTGGGTTCAACCGCAGATTCGACCCACATTTCAGCGCCTTAAAAAATGCGGTGGTTGAAGGGAAAATTGGCCAGGTGGAAATGATCAATATCACTTCGCGCGATCCGGGCGCTCCTGCGGCTGAATATATCAAGGTGTCTGGCGGGATATTCAAAGATATGTCAATTCATGATTTTGATATGGCACGATTTCTGCTTGATGAAGAAATTGATACCGTCATGGCCAGCGCATCGGTTCTGGTTGATCCTGAAATTGGTGAACTAGGGGATTACGATAGTGCCAACATCATTCTGACAACCGCGAGCGGCAAACAGTGTTCAATTTCCAATTCTCGGCGCGCCACATATGGGTATGATCAGCGGATTGAAATCCACGGATCCCTTGGGGCCGTTTCCGTGGAAAACCAACGCGAAACAAGTATAGAAATAGCGACAGCTGACGGGTATATCAAACCACCGTTGTTTGATTTTTTCATGACACGCTATATCGAAGCCTATGCCCGGGAAATTTCGACGTTTATCGACCTTCTGGCGGGCAATTCGCCTGCATTCCCCAGCGGTCAGGATGGCCAGATGGCGCTGGTAATTGCTGAGGCGGCATTGCTATCGGTAAAGCAGGGACGCTCGGTTAAACTGTGCGAGTTGCTGTAAACTGTTCAGAGTTTATCGCGCAAGGAAAACCAGAGCATTGCCAAAACCAGTAATGGCCAACGCAATGCGATCCCGCCGGGAAAGCGTTGGGTTGGCACATTTGCCATAAGATCAAATTTTTCGGCCTGTCCCATAATCGCCTGCGCTGCGATTTTTCCACCAAGCGTCGCCATCCCCACGCCATGGCCGGAATAACCGCTTGCGCTAAGGATATTTCCCTGCAGGCGGGTAAAATGGGGCATGCGATTCATCGTTATGCCAAGGGTGCCGCCCCACGCATAATCGATCCGGGTATTGCGAAGTTGCGGATAGATATCCAGCATCGGTTTCCGCACAAGTGCTGCAATATCGCGTGGAAACCGGTAGCCATAGCTTTCGCCACCACCAAACAACATCCGACGATCTTCCGACAGGCGAAAATAGTTGATGACAAATTTACTGTCTGCGACCGCGTGATTGTCGCGGATCAGGGATGTGGCGGTGTCTTCATCCAATGGTTCAGTTGCGACGATGAAATTGTTAATGGGCATCACACGGGCGGCAACCTTGCTATGTAGGCGACCCAAATAGCCGTTGCAGGCCAGAACAACGTGTGACGCCGTAATGCTGGCTTGTTCGGTTGTCACGGTTGTGGGTGATGTTTGCGCTATGTCAGTAACCTTGGAACGTTCAAATATCCGCACACCATTATCTGCAGCAATCTTTGCAAGCCCAAGCGCAAAGCGTAGCGGGTGAATGTGGCCCCCACCCATATCAAGCACCCCGCCGTGATAGGCTGGCGATCCCACAAGGTCGCGCATTTCTTCCTTGTTGATGGGGCGGGCCAGGTCATACCCGTAATCACGACGCAGTTTTTCTGCATACGCATGGTTTTCTGGCACCAGCCGGGCGCGATGATCAGCATGGATTATCCCATCCACAAATTCGCAACCCATGTCGTGTTTCGCGATAAGATCCCGGACCAGTTGCACTGATTGTAGTGAAAGGTTCCAAAGGGCGTGCGCCGCATCCTTGCCAACCAGCTTTTCCAGCGCGTCCTGTTCAACCCGCTGCCCGGTTCCAACCTGCCCGCCGTTTCGCCCGGATGCGCCAAACCCAACACGATGCGCGTCCAGAAGGATTACATCGTATCCGGCCTTGGCCAAATGGATCACTGCAGAAAGGCCAGTAAACCCAGAACCCACCACACAAATATCGCAGGTTAGTGCACCCCTGGCGTGATCAAATGGGGCAGGCAGGTCAGCGGTGGCAGCATAATAGGATGCAGGATACTGACCAACCCGGTCATTTGATGTCAGAATGTCCATCTTTACTGTCAGGCTGCTTTGAACAGGCCGTCATCTTTGATCTGCGCATATGTCTGATCCAGCGTTCTGACAGCGCGGTCTATCAAAGTATCAATGTCTGCTTCGGTAATGACGAGGGGCGGTGAAATGACCATGCGATCCCCGACATGGCGCATGATAAGGCCATTGGAAAAGGAAATTTGCCTGCACCGCAAGCCGACTGTTCCCGCATCACTGGCAAAAGCGGCGCGCGATACCTTATTCGGGGACAGCGCGATTGACCCCATCATCCCGGCAATCTTTGCTTCACCCACCAGCGGGTGATCCGCCAGTCCCAGCCATTTTTTAGCCAGGTAAGGCCCGGTTTTGTTTTTTACAGTTTCAACAATTTTTTCTTCTTCCAGAATGCGCAGATTTTCCAATGCAACAGCTGCCGCTACCGGATGACCGGAATACGTATACCCGTGGTTGAAATCACCCGCATTGGCAATGATATAGGCAACTTCGTCAGATACCAGCGAACCTGCAATCGGCGCGTAGCCGGAACTGAGCCCCTTGGCGATGGTCATGATATCCGGGCGAATATTAAAGGTTTGTGATCCAAACCAGTTTCCGGTGCGTCCAAATCCGCAGATGACTTCATCAGCGATAAGCAGAATGTCGTGCGCGTCACATATCCGCTGAATTTCGGGCCAGTAGTTTTGCGGTGGGATTATCACACCACCCGCACCCTGGATGGGTTCAGCGATGAACGCCGCAACCTTATCTTCCCCCAGATCGTGTATCGCTTTTTCCAGTTGGCGCGCCCGTTCAAGCCCAAATTCTTCTGGGGATAAGTCACCACCTTCATTGTACCAGTGAGGTTGATCAATATGGTGTATATCGGCAATTGGCAGGCCACCCTGTTCATGCATTGGTTTCATACCGCCAAGGCTAGCCGCTGCGACGGTTGATCCGTGATAAGCGTTCTTGCGACTGATGATGATTTTTTTGTCAGGCAAACCTTTTGCTGCCCAATAGTGGCGAACCAACCGGATATTTGTATCATTGGCTTCCGAGCCCGAGCCCGCATAGAACACATGATTAAGATCACCAGGTGCCATTTCGGCCAGTTTGGTAGCAAGCGCGATCGCCGGAACATGGGTTGTTTGAAAGAATGTGTTGTAATATGGCAGTTCGCGCATCTGACGAGCGGCGACATCGGCCAGTTCTTTGCGCCCGTATCCGATGTTTACACACCATAACCCGGCCATTGCATCAAGCATCTGATTGCCTTCGGAATCAGTAAGCGTCACCCCATCTGCACGCACGATCACCCGAGCGCCGTTTTCTGAAATTTCAGCGCCTGAACTGAAAGGGTGCATGTGGTGGGCTGCGTCCAGCGCCTGTAATTCTGCGGTAGGCATGTGGTTTGTGATGATATTCATGGTATTTCCTTCGAAAATTGTAAGTCAGACATTCAACAAAAGATGTTGGCGTTCCCAGGGAGAAATTTCGCGCTGGAACTCCTCCAGTTCAGCATTCTTGATGGCGGCATAAAGTTGGCAAAATTCGGTACCCAAAACCTCTCTCAGGGTCTGATCCTGATCAAACCCGTCCAGCGCTTCGGATAGATTTCGCGGCAAAATTGCCCCTTCTTCATAGATTTCACCCTTCGCTTCACCGCGTGGTTCGATGCTGTTGATCATCCCAAGGTATCCGCAGGCCAGGCTTGCTGCGATGGCAAGATAGGGGTTGCTGTCGATGCCGATGACGCGATTTTCGACACGCCGTGCTGAAGCAGGTGAATTTGGAATACGCAGACCTGTTGTGCGATTATCCATGGCCCATTCAAGGTTGGTCGGCGCACTCATTCCAGCGGTGAAGCGCCTATAGGAATTGACGAATGGTGCCAACAAAGGGACCGTTGACATCAGATGTTTTTGCGATCCGCCGATAAAATGTCTGAACGCATCGGTGGTGCTGCCGTCGGCGTTGGAAAAAATGTTCTTTCCGGTTTTCACGTCGACGATGCTTTGGTGTATATGCATCGCGCTGCCAGGTTCATCGCGCATCGGTTTTGCCATGAAAGTGGCAAAGGTTCCGTTTTTCAGGGCTGCTTCCCGGATAGCGCGCTTGAAATAGAAGACTTGATCGGCAAGGTTCAGCGGATCGCCATGCAGCAGGTTAATTTCTATCTGACCGGCGCCGCCTTCCTGAATAAGCGTGTCGATGGCCAGGCCCTGTGCCTCTGCAAAATCATAGATGGTATCGATTACCGGCCCGTATTCATCAACTGCGACCATCGAATATGCTTGCCGTCCCGCGCCTTTGCGCCCCGTGCGCCCGATAGGGGGTTCGATTGGTTCGTTAGGATCCACATTTGGTTTGGTCAGATAAAACTCAAGTTCAGGCGCCACAATAGGTTGCCAGCCTTTGCTATTGTATAGCGATAGGACACGTTTCAATACGTTGCGAGGCGCAATTGCCAGGGGTTCACCGGCTAGGGTTTCAAGATCATTGATGACTTGTAAAGAAGTATCATCTGCCCATGGAACGGCGGATGCTGTCGACATATCCGGGCGTAGAACAACATCTGCCTCGATCCACTGGTTCTTGATCTCAGGAAGGTCAACATATTCACCGGTGATCGTCTGGTAAAACAAAGAGACTGGCAAAAAGAAAGTCATGTCGGGTTGGAATTTATGAAACGGCATCGATTTGCCACGTGACATCCCGGCGAGATCCGGAATGATGCATTCGACCTCTTCAATGCGACGCCCATCCTGGTATGCCTGAAAGGAAGCGGGCAAAGTATCCACCCAGTTTTGTTCTGAACTTGTCGCCACGATTTCACCGGTTTTTGGTTTTGGATCAGATCAGCAAAACGCGTTCGATTGGGCTGATCCGATTGTCAAAGCAAGAATATGATCAAATTACAAACTGTCAATGAATATCATCTGTCTTATTTGCCGAGCAGCGTGGATCTAATATGCTGATGGCCTTGTTCAATGTCTTCTTTGATCGCACTGGCCACAGCATCGGCGTCGTTGATCCGCATCGCGGCCAATGCCTCTTCGTGTTTGTCTGGCAGGTTCAGTGTGCCATGGCGCCCACATCCGACACGAAGGGAAGGGCCAACGCGCAACCACAGTGCGTTGGAAATTGAAATCAGTATTGTAGCCTGAGAAAGCGCATATAATTCGCGATGAAAGTAGTAATTTTGTTCCAGATAGCCACGGATGTCACCCTGTGCGATCGCCATATTTAACGTCTTATCGATGATATTAAGCCGCTGTATGTCGGCGCCATTCATCCTTTTTGTGGCAAGTTTTGAAAGGTATGGCTCTATTTCCAGGCGCGCAAAAGACAGTTCATCAAGTTGTGGCAATGTAAGTCGGGGAACGGCAATGCGTCGGTTGTCTTTAAATTCAAGTGCACCTTCTGCGGTCAGGCGTCTGATTGCTTCGCGGACCTGGGTAATTCCTGTATCCAGATCTGCGACGAGACCCTGAATGGTGACTGCCTGACCCGGCGCAAGTTCGCCAAACAGAATCATTTCGCGCAACTTTCGATAGGCCAATTCGTGGGCAGGTTGCTTTTGTGATTCGATTTTCAGGTCTTCCATGTCGATCGGTCCCAGGTGTCAGATACTTAGTTTTATTATACATTTTTAGAGAAGTTCCGCGTGTCGTGCAAAAGTAAAACTTCCATATTGCATTTTCAGCGATAATTTGATCAAATTACATTGGCAAGAGCAAGACGTCTCTTTGCCAGAATCAGGGGAGAAATCAAAATGAACAGGATTTGCCTGCCGCTAGCGGCTGTCGCAGTCATGTCTGCGGGCGTAACCGTTGCAGAAGAAGTGCGCGTCTATAATTGGTCGGACTATATCGACGAAGCGTTGCTTGAAAAATTCAAAACAGAAACCGGGATTGAACTGATCTACGATGTTTTTGATTCCAACGAAGTTCTTGAAACAAAAATGCTGGCCGGTGGTTCGGGTTACGATGTTGTTGTTCCCAGCGGGACATTCCTGCAACGCCAGATTAGTGCCGGGGCGTTTCAAAAACTAGATTTTGGAGTGCTTTCCAATTCAGGCAACCTTTGGGATGTCATTCAGAATCGCACTGCCCAGTATGACCCGGACAACGCATATTCGATCAATTATATGTGGGGGACCACAGGTATTGGCGCAAACGTCGGGCGTGTAACTGAAATTCTGGGTGAAAATGCACCGATCGCGTCATTGGAACTGTTGTTTGATCCGGCTAATATGGAAAAACTTGCTGAATGCGGTGTGTATTTTCTTGATGCCCCGGCAGAAATGATACCCGCTGCGCTAAAGTACATTGGCGAAGATCCTGACAGCCACGACCCGGATGTGATCAAGAAGGCGGAACCGGTACTGGCTGCTGTTCGCCCGTATATCAGAAAATTCCACAGTTCAGAATATATTAACGCGTTGGCAAACGGTGATATCTGTGTGGCGTTTGGGTGGTCTGGCGACATCCTGCAAGCGCGCGATCGTGCGGCTGAGGCGGAAAACGGCGTTGAAATAGCCTATAATGCGCCGACCGAAGGCGCGTTGATGTGGTTTGACCAGATGGCAATCCCGGTTGATGCCCCAAATCCGGAAGCGGCGCATAAATTTCTGAATTTCATACTTGATGCACAGAACATGGCCGACGCGTCTAATTATGTTTACTATGCAAACGGCAACATGGCTTCACAAGCACTGTTGGTTGAGGATGTGATTGACGATCCGGCGATTTACCCGGACGCCGCAACACTGGAAAACCTGTACACCACGTCACCATACGACGCGAAGGTGCAGCGTACCGTCACACGATTGTGGACAAAAATAAAATCAGGCACCTAGTTCCTGAAATGCAAGCCCCGTGTTATGACAATGCGGGGCTTGTTACATTGAAGATGGGGCCAAAACCATGCAACCGAGCTGTGTCGATTTACCTGCCCAGTGGGATGACCCAAACGCAGAACCACTTATCCGTTTCGAAGCTGTAACCAAACGGTTCAGCAGTTTCACGGCAATCGATGATCTGACGCTGGATATTTTTGAGCAGGAATTTTTTGCTCTTCTGGGGCCGTCAGGCTGCGGTAAAACCACGTTGATGCGGATGTTGGCCGGGTTTGAGACCCCTACAGAAGGCAAAATACTCCTGGAAAAGAACGACATTGCAGCCGTGCCGCCGAATAAGCGCAACGTGAATATGATGTTCCAATCCTACGCGCTGTTCCCGCATTTGTCTGTTTATGACAACATTGCTTTTGGCTTGAAGCGATCTGATATGCCAAAATCAGAAATCGGGGGCAGGGTGGATGAAATGCTGCGCCTGACCCGGTTGGAACCGCTGGCACCACGCAAGCCACATCAGGTTTCCGGGGGGCAGCGCCAAAGAATTGCACTTGCCCGATCCCTTGCAAAATCACCCAAACTGTTGCTGTTGGATGAGCCATTGGGTGCGCTTGATAAAAAATTACGTCAGGATACCCAATTTGAACTGATGGATATTCAAGAAAAAACCGGCACCACATTTGTTATCGTCACACACGATCAGGAAGAAGCAATGACCGTGGCATCCAGGGTGGCGGTGATGGATCAGGGCCGGATCGTGCAGATCGCCACACCTGACCAGATTTATGAGGCCCCAAATTCTGTTTATGTCGCGGATTTTATCGGTGACGTGAATATTATACAGGGCAATGCCGACCCTCAGACTGGAAACGTGACCCATATCCATTGGGCGGAAGGCCAATCTGCTATCGTTGGAACCGCATCAGTTCCCCTAAGCCAGGGTGCGCGTTGTTTCTTTGCAATCAGGCCGGAGAAGGTAGCTATTTCCGTTGCTCGCCCTGATGATCGTGCCAATGCCATTCAGGGGACGGTGCTTGATATTGCTTATCTGGGCAATATTTCCACCTATCATGTGAAACTGGCCAGCGGTGAAGTCATCAAAGCGCAAACTGCAAATAACCGGCGGATTTCTCGGCGCAGTTTTACATGGGAAGATCCGGTTTGGTTGTCATGGACTGACACGGCCGGTATCATTTTGACAGAATAGGAACAGGCAATGAATTATCGTCGTCTATTTCTGATCTGGGTTCCTTACATCTGGCTACTGGCATTGTTCTTAATCCCGTTTGGGATAGTGCTGAAAATAGCGCTGTCAGACATTGCGTTGGCAATTCCACCCTACACGCCAAAGCTTGATCTTTCGGCCGGGTGGGAAAGCATTACTTCGTATTTTTCGCAACTGGATCTGGAAAATTTCATTTTTCTGACCGAAGATGATTTGTATTGGCGCGCCTATTTATCAAGTCTGAAGATTGCCGTGTATTCAACCATAGCAACGTTGATTGTCGGCTACCCGATCGCTTATGGTATGGCCAAAGCATCACCTGAATGGCGCCCCACACTGATGATGTTGGTGATCCTGCCGTTCTGGACCAGCTTTTTGATACGGGTCTATTCATGGATGGGTATACTTAGTCAGGAAGGATACCTGAACCAGTTCCTGCTGTGGACAGGGGTCGTCAGTGAACCTCTCGTGATCCTGAATACAAATCTGGCCGTCTATATCGGCATCGTTTACACATATCTGCCGTTCATGGTTCTGCCAATTTACGCGGCGCTGGGAAAACTGGATGAATCACTGCTGGAGGCGGCCGAAGATTTGGGGTGTTCAAAATCCTCGGCGTTCTGGCTGGTGACTATTCCGCTTTCTAAGTCTGGAATTATTGCAGGTAGTTTCCTTGTCTTCATTCCTGCTTTGGGTGAATTTGTTATCCCGTCGCTATTGGGTGGATCAAAAACGCTGATGATTGGTAAGGTCTTGTGGGAAGAATTCTTTTCCAACCGTGATTGGCCGGTCGCTTCGGCCGTTGCAGTGGTTTTGCTGCTTATACTGGTGATCCCGATCATTCTGTTCCAGCGCAATGAACAAAAACAAAGGGAGCAGGACGGATGACGCGCCGCTTTTCCTGGTTTAATGCAACTTCACTGACCCTGGGGTTTACGTTTCTGTATTTGCCAATGCTCATTTTGATCATCTACAGCTTCAATGAATCCCGGCTGGTCACTGTCTGGGCCGGGTTTTCAACCAAATGGTACGGTGAACTGTTACATAATGAGGCGTTTCTGGATGCAGCCTGGGTAACTGTGAAGGTGGCGTTCTGGTCATCCACTCTGGCAACTATCTTAGGGACGATGGCCGCGTATGTGATCGTGCGAAGTGGGCGTTTTGTAGGGCGAACCCTGTTTTCGGGGATGATATATGCACCTTTGGTGATGCCGGAAGTGATAACCGGTCTGTCATTACTATTGCTCTTTATCGCAATCGGCTTGGATCGCGGCATTCTTACAATCGTTCTGGCCCATACCACTTTTGCGATGTGTTACGTTTCTGTCGTGGTTTCTTCACGGCTGGCCAGTTTTGATAGGTCGTTGGAAGAAGCGGCCCTAGATTTGGGTTGCACACCGTTTGATGCGTTCAAAAGCGTGACTTTACCGATCATTGCCCCGGCGGTGATATCGGGCTGGTTGCTGGCATTTACTTTGTCACTGGATGATTTGGTGATCGCGTCTTTCACTTCAGGACCATCATCCACCACATTGCCGATCAAAATTTTCAGCGCCGTACGTCTGGGTGTCAGCCCTGAAATAAACGCCTTGTCGACGATCATGATCTCGATCGTGACAGTAGGGGTGATATTGGCTTCGCTTGTTTCTAAACGTGCGATCAAGCGGCAAAAAGCCGATGAACAGAAAGCCTTGCAGACATGACTGAATTTGAGATCGAGTTTGCAAGGTTTTGCGAAACTTACGGGAAACCTGACCGAATTGAACTGATGCTGTGCGACATCAACGCGGTGTTGCGCGGTAAGTGGCTGCCCGGTGATCAGATCGACAAGTTTGCAAAAAACGCGGTGCGCTTACCGCTATCTACTTATGCCCCCAATATCATGGGCTCCGAGGTGGAAGAAACCGGGTATGGCATCGTTGCAGGTGATCCGGACGGCACTATCGTTCCGGTGCCAGGGTCGCTGAAACCCGTGCCATGGGCCAATGGAAATGTGGCGCAGGTTCTGGTTGAAATGATCGACGAAACCGGTGGTATCTGCGGCCTTTCCACCCGGCTTCACCTGAAAAATGTAGCGGACAGGTTCACAGCAGAGGGGCTGCATCCTGTCGTAGCGACAGAACTTGAATTCTACATCGTCAAGAACCGCCCCGACATTTCGGATGCACCGACCCCGCCTAGTGGTTTGCCCGACGCACAGAACTACGACCTTGAGGTTTTAAACCAGACCGAAGCCATCATGAATGAAATTCTGGATGCTGCAAAAATTCAGGGGCTGGCAACCGATACCCTGATCGCAGAATACGGGCCGGGCCAGTTTGAAGTAAATTTTCATCACACCGACGATGTGCTTGCCGCCGCCGATACGGCGCTGTTGTTTAAGCGACTGGTGATCGGTGTGGTTAATAAACACGGGCTGGAAGCCACGTTCATGGCCAAACCATACGCCCACGAACCGGGCAATGGCATGCATGTTCATGCGTCAGTTCTTGATCAGGCCGGGAACAATATTTTTGCTTCTGAAACCCAAGATCAGGTTTCACCCCGACTGAAAGCCGCCGTTGGGGGCGTGTTGGCAACAATGCGTGACATGCAGGCGGTTTTTGCCCCGCACATGAATTCATATCGCCGCTTTCAGCCCAATAGTTTTGCCCCGTCGGCACCTGACTGGGGCATCGATCATCGCGGTGCAGGTATTCGATTGCCGGAAATCAACGGCCCTGCTGCGCGACTTGAACACCGGATCAGCGGTGCGGATGTGAACCCATATCTGGTGCTGGCAGCCATTTTGGGTGGGATGCATTACGGGTTGCACAATGCGTGTGAATTACCCCCACCGCTGGATGACAAAGCTGTAGGCGCCACCAAACCCTTAAGCCATGACTGGACAACAGCAGTGACAACATTTCAGGGTTCCCGGTTTGCAGCTGATTTGTTCGGTGAAGACTACCGGCGGATTTATTCCGCTGTGCGTCAGGATGAGATTGCACAGCTAACATCAATCATCACCCCAGCTGAGTACCGATACTATCTTAGCCGATTGTGAAACGGGTTTACGAAACCGACGCTTACGGGCCTGAAGCTGATCGGGGCAACTTCTGGCGTACCACCATTGAAAACCGCACCTCCTATCCGGTAGCCGAAGGTGAAATAGTAAGTGATTTCGCCATTATTGGTGCCGGATATACCGGGCTGTCTGCCGCATTACATCTTTGCGGAAACAATGCCGGTGACGTCGTAGTTCTGGATGCAGAAACACCCGGTTGGGGGGCGTCCGGGCGCAATGGCGGTTTTGCCTGTCTGGGTGGCGCTAAGCAATCGGACGATGTTATAAAGCGCCGGTCTGGGGCTGTCGATCTTGCAGAATTTCACAAGGCGCAACATGCTGCGGTCGATCTGGTTTCAGATCTATTGGTGCGCCACCATATTGATGCTGACATCCATTCACAGGGTGAAACTCAGTTGGCGCATCGCGCGCGCGATATTGCGGATTTGCGCGAACAAGCCGTGCAATTTCATGCTGATTATGGCCACAAAGCACAGCTTATTGAACGCGATGCCCTGCCAGATCACGGAATGTCAGGGCCGGAGTTTCACGGTGCGATGACTATACCAATAGGCTTTGCACTTAATCCGTTAAAATTCGTGACCGGGCTTGCGGGTGCAGCAGTGCACGCCGGGGCGCGTGTTTATGCGAATTCTGCGGTGACGGAAATAACCCGACAAAGCAGTGGTTACCTGATCAAAACTGCCAAAGGGCGTATTCGTGCCAAAAAGCTGCTGCTGGCGACAAACGGATATTCCAGCGATGATATTCCAAACTGGATGGCGTCGCGCTATTTGCCGGTTCAGTCAAACATTCTGGTGACCAGACCGGTCAGTTTGCAAGAACAACAGGCACAGGGCTGGACATCGCACCAGATGTGTTATGACAGCAGGAACCTGCTGCATTATTTTCGCCTGATGCCGGATGGGCGGTTTTTGTTTGGGATGCGGGGTGGGGTTCGATCTGATAAAGCCGCGCTTGCCGACATGCGCACCACTATCCGGCAGGATTTTGAGGCAATGTTCCCGGCGTGGGCACATATTGAATCCCCTCATATCTGGGCCGGGCTGGTGTGTATGTCGCGCAACCTGACACCTTACGTCGGCCCACTTGGTGATTGGCCAAATGCCTTTGCTGCTTTGGCTTATCACGGGAATGGTGTGGCGATGGCCAGTTATTCAGGGGCGTTGCTGGCTGATCTGGCAACGGGGCGCAAATCAGATCGTCCTTTTCCGGGGTTGATGCAGGCACCTTTGCGAAAATTCCCCCTAGGGCGCTGGCGGCGCAGTATTTTGCGCGCTGCCTATCACTGGTATGCGTTTCAGGATCGGGGTTGAACCCTAATTGAACCAGCTTCGCAGAACCAATTATTGCCAACTAAGGTTATTTGACTGCCTTGTGCCCGACCGGTGATGTGCACAGCGATAGAAGATGCGCAAAGTCGCCGCAGTCAAGACTATCAAAGTGCCCGGATAGCGATTCAATTTCCAGCGCGCGTTCGCTACCGATAACCGGATCTGCCAGCATGTGGAACTTTGCTGAAATATCGCCATCAGATAGCGGTATATCGATATCACCGCGCGGTGTGCGCGGCGCAGATTTCAACCGGCGACCGTCGGCAAGTAACAGTGTTACCTGAGCCCACCTTTTTTCGGTGCTGATGCTGGTAAAATGATCATCGTCAATAAGCGTGGTTTTGCGACTAATGCGAAGAATATCCTGATCTTCAAGAGTTTCGGCGGCAAGTTCTTCCACCCCAACCTGCCCACGCACAATCATTGTGGCCACAGGAAAGGCGATTGCATAGGCAAATTCATCCGGGGTTTGTGGTTCGTGCCCGGCCAGTCGTGTTGCATTGTGGAAAGTTCGGATTTCAACTGCTTCGATCAGTTCATGGCGAAGATTGTGTTCCCGCATGATATCTGAAACGGCATCGATAGAAGGGTGTGACCAACGACAACACGGATAGGGTTTGTAATGTGTGTGATCAACCACGCGCCACCCGGTTCCCAAATCGGCCCAATAAGGCAAACTTTCTTCGCCTTCACAGGTCAGGGCAGGGGCCCCGGTAAAACCCGACATCGCCAAATATGCCGCTGTAACACCGGAAGGTGCACCCCAGCCGACACCGTCACGCACCATCGTCGGGTGGTCTATGCAGCGCATCATCTGGCTGCGTGGCCCGTGGTATTCACCAATACCTGCGGCCTGCCGGATTATTTGTGCGTCGCCACCAAGCAACCTGGCACCCGCTGCCGCCACGCCAACTGCTGTCCATGCGCCGGAGGTGTGGTAATCAGCGCAGGTTGCGTGCTGAACCAGACCCGCGCGATAGGATATCTCGTATGCAACCGCCAGAAGTTCTGCAAACCGTTTGCCATCA
>Ga0209344_10004002_pt1 | contig 13982 bp, 14 predicted proteins | sample Cruoilmetagenom6_FD_187293 | JGI IMG/M metagenome (GOLD analysis project Ga0209344, IMG submission 187293) | Oil polluted marine microbial communities from Coal Oil Point, Santa Barbara, California, USA - Santa Barbara Oil Seep Sample 6 (SPAdes)... | ecosystem: Environmental > Aquatic > Marine...
TCTAGTATAATAGCGTTGCTGTCTCTTGTTTCGGTTTTTGGGCTCGACCAAATGGTGATCCGTGCAACTGCCAAATCATTCGCTTCTGGGCGAGGCGCTGCATTCCGCGGAGCTTTCTTGTCCATATCTATTGGATCGATACTAGCATCCAGCCTTCTATGTGTGGCGCTCTTCACGGCGCCTTCATTCGAGCGAGATGCGATTATACTGCTTTCAGTGTCTATACCGATGGCTTCAGCAGCGATCATCCAAGCTTATCTAATGGCCTCCCGCCGCAACAAGTGGCTATCGTTTGTGTTGTTGTTTGAAGTTGGGGTTATTTCTGCGACCCGAATTCTTTTGTCTCTCTACGGCGCGGATCCGTTCGCATTTATTGCCCTGATTTTTGTTGATAACCTTCTTGTTTTTGCCATATCGATCGGTGCTTTTTGCCGGAATCTTAATAAGCCGTTTCGGGCCCGGGGCGGAAAAAAGCTATATAGGGTGATGCTTACTTCGAGCGCCCCTCTCGCTCTCAGCGTTGTGGTTGCATTTGTTTATATGCGCGTAGATCAGATTATGGTCCGGTTTCTGGACGGAGCTGAGACAGTCGGTACTTATTTGGTGGCGTTGAGAGTAATTGATATCCTAAGCCTAATAGTCACCACAGTACTACGAAACTACTCTGCTAGCGTATTGAAGCTCTTTAGCAGCGATCCCGAGGAGTTCTACTTCCGCTTAGAAAGATTATTATCGTTGGTGATTGGGGCGACTATTCTCACCTACCTTCTGGTATATTTTAAGGGGGACGAGGCGATAACCGCCATTTTCGGTCCTGATTACTTAGGGGCTAGCGATATCCTTCAAATTCTGATCTTGACGATGCCGGCGATACTCATTGGTCAGTTTTCTTTTCTTACTTCTATTTCGGGCGGTTCATTCTCAATGCCGTTAATAAGAAGTATTTTGGGATTGCTAGTTAATATTGGTGCAAACTGGTTGTTGATACCGATCTTTGGTGGCGTTGGCGCGGCAGTTGGAACCTTGATTGCGTTCTGGTGTTCGGCGGTGTTATCGCTAGCATTTAGGCGGGAAGATCGCCGAATTTTTTTGACGGTTCTTAGGTCTACCGCCTGCACATGGGCCTATCGTTAAGCGCGGCCAGCTGCTTGGGCTTAATTGATTAACCTCGCAAGAATTAATGGAGACACGACAATTTGCCTATTTTTCTGAACACTATGCCAAAATCGGGTTCCAATCTGGTTTCGAAACTGTTCGATATTTTTGGGGTGCCCTATGGAAAAGTAGGTATCGCGCCTACTTTATTGTTAGGCGATAAGTATTACCTTAAGCAGGTTGCTAGACGTTCATTCCTTGAGAGAAGCCCCAGTATAGTTGGACTGGATGTACAAGTCCCTGTCCGCAAGGCTTGGCTACTTAGAAAGCTTCGGTCTGTCAGCCGCGATGCTTATATTACCGGGCACCTTAACTGGACCCCAGTGATTCAGAAAGCCCTAGACGAGAATAACTTCAAATCAGTTCTCGTAATCCGCGATCCGCTTGATACCTTGGTCTCATACTGCCACTATATTGGCGGCTCGCAAGAGCACTTCCTGCATCCTTACTTCCGCGGGCTTTCTCTGCGCGATAGCGTATCTCTGGCCTTAGAACCTGGAAGCCTTGGCAATTACGATTATTTGGGTTTCGGCCATATGCTAGATCAAATCTCAGTCTGGGCTGGGAAGTCATCGGTTCATGTTGTGAAGTTTGAGGACATTGTTGGTGAAGCTGGCGGGGGCTCCCGCGGCGCTCAAGAGCGAGCGTTGGCCGAATTGGGCGCTTGGGTCGGATTGAATTTCGACCAAGATATCGTGGAAGATCAACTTTTTGGGGGGACAAAGACATTCAGGCAAGGAAAAATAGGGTCGGCTTCTCTTGAGCTCGATCCCGAACTCAGAGCCAAGGCTGAAGATATACTTCAGAAATACATCTATCAGCTAGGATATTGTAAGAACAACAGGTAGCATTCATGCGACCGGCGGCTATATGCATAGGTCTGATTGCTCGAACAATCTCCTGAATTATGTTCTTTTCGGAGCGAACTGGCATGACCTTGGCGAGGCACCTAATTTGCATAAAGACTTTGCTCTGTGTCATAGAGGATTAGGAATACCTGGAGAGGCCTCACGTCCAGAGCTCAATTTTAATATCCTACTGTAGCAAAACTTCATTTCCCACATGCTCAGACATTGCGGATGTCGCTGGCCTCAACCGATAGACGCGCCGCGGTGCCAATCACTCCTCTCGCTCTGCTATGGCTCTAACTGAAAAGGTATTACGCAAGTGACTCCAACAAATAACTGGATAGTAAGCACTTACATTTACCTAATCGGCTTCTTTTATTGCATTTTTCGACTCGATATTCCTGAACTAATAGCAAAGGGCGATATCTATAGCTATTTCGGTGTGTATGGTGGCGTTAAGATGGAAAACCTTACAGACTGGTTTTCAATTGAAGTATTGCTCCCGTTTTTCTATACCGTACTTAGGCCTCTTCTAGGCAGAATCAATATCGAGGAGTTCGCCGAGTTTCAATTATTTCTTGTTTATTCAATCTTGGGATATGCTCTGCTTAAGTCAAGTAAAGGGGCTGCGCAGTATGCTGTTCTTATCCTAATGCTCGACATTCCCGCGTTGCCCCATCTCGCAAGGCAATTTGTTTCTGCAGCATTTGTGCTACTGGCGTTGGTCGAGACGTACTCCAAGAGACGTCTCGGAGTTACTGCCATATTAATTGGTATTTCTGCATTATCCCACCTGACAGGCCCACTATTCTTCTTGATGGCAATTATATTCACGAAATTGCAGTCCTACCACCTCCGGTTAATGTTGCTCGGTGCGGCCCTCCTCGCTTTAACCGGCACAGTGGTCAATAGTATCACCCTTCTCAACCAGCTTCATGGTGTTCCAGTTTTCGGTAAAGCTTTTTTCGCCCTGGAGGTATACCTGAGTTCAGGAGGCAGCAATCCAAGGTTTTTCTCAGTAGTAGGTGCCTTCATTATGGTTTTATTTCCGGCAAGGGATTGGCAGGAAAAAGTGACTGCTGGGTTTCTAGCTTTAACAATAGCAGTTTACCAGCTCCCAATTTTGAATGCGCGCGTCGGTCTCATAGGCAGCTCAGTACTGATCGGCCTACCTTTTTTCCTTTTATCTAGATATCTAGTCGCTTTCCTCGCGGTGAGTGCAAAACCCAGGTCAGTCCCCAAATGAATTGGTTTTCGAATCCACCAAACGCGGGATTCCGATTGAGATATAGTCGAGTTCTTTGATAGGCGGTTTGTTATTGCCTCGTTATTGAGATTGCCTTAAGGAAGCTTTTCGTTAACGATCGCAGCTGAAGCCTTTGGTCGCGTATAGGAGAGATTTACCAGCATGCTTACAGAGCCTAGCTTTCCAAAATGTTTAACTATCATCACAGTTACACTGAACGATCCCGACGGCCTTAAAAAGACACTTGAAAACGTGGCCCAGCTGCTCGCCAAAGATGCGACGATAGAGCATGTTATTATTGATGGAGCATCGTCGTATGACGTAGGAGCTCTGGTGTCTGAAATGTCCCCAAAATCGCTCCTTGTCAGCGAGCCGGACGAAGGAATTTATGACGCTATGAATAAGGGCGTTAAATTAGCGAAGGGGCGGTATTTTAACTTCATAAATTCAGGTGATCTATTTATTTGGGAGCGTCTGTTTGACGCGGTGCCTCTGTTCGAGGAGAAGTATGATTTTATTTACGGCGATGCGCATGAGATAGATGCGGATTGCTGCTTGTTCAAAAAGGCAAATCATCATTCTTGCGTCGCTGGGGGCATGTTCACTCACCATCAGGCAATGCTGTTCAACCGCCGGTTCGTTGTGAGCGCGGGTTTGAAGCACGACGTGCAGCTGAGAATTGCGGGTGACTGGGATTTTGTTATTAAGTTTATGAAGTTGAAGCCTAGAGTGCTATACCTACCGATTTCCCTCTGTATTTTTAATGATGGAGGTATTTCAAAGAGGCATATTGAGATGAGCCGGGACGAAGTACTTGCAGTTCGGTTAGCGCATTTTGGCGAACGAAGCGCAAAATGGCGACGGTTTGTCCAAGATTCTGCGAGTTTCTTACGTCGCTTATCGCCTAGAACCTATTTCTTTTTTCGGCAAGCCTATGTGAACCTTCAGCACAAGTATAATGGGTAGGTTGTGATATTTCCGAGTATTTCCTTGGCATGAATTCTGAGGTATTCATCGGATCGAATATCGGCTGCGCTGACGTGGATGCCGTCGCGAAGAATAGTAGCTTTTTATTAACTCCTCCAGGAGGAAGGGATTTGTGAGACGACACAATGTATTTGGCGGACAGATGCGCGGAACAAGTGGCGAGATTTGCCCGATGCGGCCCTGAATGTTAGATAGCGTGTAATGGGTTTGCGTTCGGTGAGGCAGAATACTTAGCAGAGCGAGGGTCCTATCCGGTAAGGATTGCGACTTGGTAGGCAACCTGTGAGTGGGTTGGGACTATACGCGTTGGGTTAATTGCGATGTAAGTAGAGAAACGGGTGATAGATTTGGAATGCGAGTTTGTCCGTGATGGCTGCGCGGCTTATCGGGGTGGAAACTACCTTGGGGGACTGAGTGGCGTATCACCAGCACCCCCCGTCAGACTTAGGTTGGACTAGTTTACGCAGCCATCACCGCCGATGTTGGGCGCGCCAAGGTCAAGCTAAATATCAGCGGTCGCGCGATGGGTCGCTAGTTTAGGGGAGGCCAAATTTACGCCAACCAGCGCCGCGTCACATCCAGAACCCGCGAACGAATTGAGCCCGGCGTAGCTTTACCGGAAGCCTATAATCTAATAGAATTTACTGATCTACAACCCAGCCAAGCCGCTCCAAAGGTGGCTGACTTGATTGCCGAACTGACGGCTAGAAGTATCCGGATACATGCTTAGTCCCCTGCGAGCTTGATAATTACTAATCCAGTAGAACCCCATTGATGTTAAGGACCGTACATGACTCTTGCGACCGTCATCCTTACAAAGAACGAGGCACGGCATATAGGTCGAGCCATCTCGAGCGTAAATAGTATTGCGGACCGCGTACTCGTGGTCGATTCCGGATCGACCGATGAGACCGTAAGTATTGCCGAGCGCCTCGGAGCAAAGGTCATCCAAAACCCTTGGCGCAATTATGCTTCCCAATTCAATCTTGCGCTCGAAAATTTACCCGAACAGACCGACTGGGTGCTGCGCCTGGATGCAGATGAAATCGTGACGCCGGGTCTGGCGGCTGAAATCCGAGAGGGTCTCGCTGCGCTCCCCCCCGAGACGCAGGGCGTATATGTCTCACGCCGTATGCACTTTCTGGGGCGGCGCATTTCTTGGGGTGGGGTCTTTCCGGTCCGCGTGTTGCGGCTCTTCCGCCATGGGCACGGCCATTGCGAAAACCGCTGGATGGACGAGCACATCATAGTCGATGGTGACACCACTGAGTTCTCGGGTGAGATCATCGACGACAATTTGAATTCACTAACATGGTGGACTGAGAAGCACAATTCCTACGCGAGCAGGGAAGTGGTCGATATCCTCAACCAGCAATACAAATTTATGCCACAAGAAAGCGTCGCTAGGTTGCGTGGTGGTCAGCAGGCAGGGATCAAGCGTTGGATAAAAGAAAATTTGTATGCACGACTTCCTGGTGGGCTGAGGGCCCTTGCCTATTTCATTTATAGGTTTTTCCTTCGGCTGGGGTTTCTGGATGGCAAAGAAGGCACCGCATTCCACGTGCTACAGGGTTTCTGGTATCGATACCTTGTCGACATGAAGCTACATGAAGTGAAGTCCTATTTAACCAGCAACAGTGTGGATGTCGAAACAGCCATCAAAGATGTTCTTGGAGTTGACGTACGTTCATAGCCTAATACCGGGTGATAGCATTGCTGGGACCCCCAGCTGCCTCACGTTGGATATCCGGCGTTATTGAAACGCCAGATATTCGTTCTTATCGAAGCTTTGAGTTGGGGATGCCATTGCTGTTCCGGTAAAACCTCTACAGAAAGACGGTAGTGCAGGGCAGGGGTCACGGTCTTGCAACGCATCACTCCATATTCGAAACGGCTCTTAAAAAATGAAAATTTCAATCGTGACGGCCGTCTTTAACCGTGTTGACACAATTCCTGATGCGTTATGCAGCGTAAAGACCCAGAGCTACCAGAACGTCGAGCATATCATTCAAGATGGCGGGTCAGGGGACGGCACGCTGGATGTAATTCGGCAATTCGGGGCTTCCCCGTCTCAGCTGGTTTCTGAGCCGGACAGTGGGATATATGATGCCATAAATAAGGGAATTTCCCGAGCCAGTGGGGACATCATTGGCCTTATGCATTCAGACGATTTCTTCGCTAATGATCTGGTTCTGCAAAAGATCGCCGAGGCATTTAGGGATCCAGAAATCGATGGCATCTATGGTGATCTAGATTACGTATCCGCTAGCGATACCGGCAAGATTGTGCGGCGGTGGCGGTCGGGACCCTATCGTTCAGACCGGTTAAAGCGCGGATGGATGCCGCCACACCCAACCCTCTACCTGCGCCGAGAAGTTTTTGATCGCTGGGGTCTCTACGATACGTCGATGAGTATCGCCGCTGATTACGAGGCCATGTTGCGTTATCTTGTTAGGGGCGAAATCCGTCTTGCCTATATTCCCGAAGTACTGGTGAAAATGCGGGTCGGGGGCGAAAGCAACCGTTCGCTATCCCGTATCTTGCTAAAAAGCCGTGAAGATTTTATCGCGTTGCGGCGCCATGGGGTTGGTGGCATCAACACGCTCCTGGCAAAAAATTTCTTGAAGCTTGAACAATTTCTCCCTCGAAAAGGAAACCCGAAATGACCAAACGTGCCCTTATTTCTGGCGTTACCGGCCAAGATGGTTCCTATCTGGCGGAGTTCTTGCTCGACAAGGGCTATGAAGTGCATGGCATTAAGCGCCGTGCCTCTTCCTTCAACACCCAACGGGTCGATCACATCTATGAAGATCCACATATGGACCATGCCCGCTTCAAGCTGCACTATGGCGACCTTACCGACACGTCGAACCTAACCCGGATTCTGAGCGAAGTACGCCCTGACGAGGTCTATAACCTTGGCGCGCAGTCCCACGTAGCTGTAAGCTTCGAAGCGCCAGAATATACCGCAGATGTCGACGCCATTGGCACTCTGAGACTGCTTGAGGCGATCCGTTTTTTGGGGATGGAGAAGACCACTCGGTTCTATCAAGCTTCCACATCCGAGCTTTACGGCCTCGTGCAAGAAACCCCCCAGACCGAAACCACGCCGTTCCATCCGCGCAGCCCTTACGCGGTGGCCAAGATGTATGCCTATTGGATTGCAGTAAATTATAGGGAAGCCTACGGCATGTTTGCCTGTAACGGCATTCTGTTCAACCATGAATCCCCGCGCCGCGGCGAGACTTTTGTGACCCGCAAGATCACCCGGGGTCTGGCCAATATTGCGCAAGGCCTCGAAGAGTGCATCTATATGGGCAATATCGACAGCCTGCGCGATTGGGGTCATGCTAAGGACTATGTCCGCATGCAATGGATGATGCTGCAAGAAGACACGCCAGAAGATTTTGTGATCGCCACCGGGGTGCAATATTCCGTACGTGAGTTCATCACATGGACAGCCAAAGAACTAGGTGTGACGCTGGCATTCACCGGGGAGGGCGTCGATGAAATCGCAACTGTTACCGCGACTGAAGGTGCAAAGGCGCCCGGGTTAAAAGAAGGCGACGTCGTAATGCGGATCGACCCGCGCTACTTCCGTCCGGCAGAGGTGGAAACGCTTTTGGGCGACCCGGCCAAAGCCAAGAAGGTGCTCGGCTGGACACCAGAAATCACAGCACAGGAAATGTGCGCTGAGATGGTCGAGGCCGATCTGCGCACCGCGCGGCGTCATGCGCTGCTGAAAGAGCACGGCTATGAACTGCCAATCAGCATCGAGCAGGCATAACATGCAGAAAATCTACATCGCAGGTCATCGCGGCATGGTTGGGGGCGCGATACTGCGCCAACTCGAGGCCTGCAAGGCGTCTGGTGAGGATTTAACTCTGATCACTCGCACCCACGCGGAACTCGACCTCACCAACCAAGCTGCAGTACGGGAGTTCATGCAGACCGAACAGCCCGACGTCGTGATCCTTGCAGCCGCGCGGGTGGGGGGCATCCATGCCAATAAAACTTACCCAGCCGATTTCATCTATGAAAACCTAATGATCGAATGCAATGTCATCCATCAGGCCTTTGGTGCTGGTGTCACTAGGCTGCTGCAATTGGGCTCGTCCTGCATCTACCCACGCGCGGTGGCGCAGCCAATGAAGGAGGATGCACTGCTCACGGGTGTGTTGGAGCCTACCAACGAGCCTTATGCGGTGGCCAAAATCGCTGGGATCAAACTTTGCGAAAGCTACAATCGCCAGTATGGCACGGATTACCGCTCCGTCATGCCGACGAACCTTTACGGGCCCGGCGACAATTTCCACCCTGAGAACTCTCATGTGCTGCCTGCCCTGATCCGACGCTTTCACGAGGCGGCACAGGCAGGCGACGATGAGGTGCAAATCTGGGGGTCGGGTAAGCCGCGCCGCGAGTTTCTGCATGTAGATGATATGGCAGAGGCTAGCCTCTTTGTGCTCGATCTCGACCGCGAGACCTATGACGCGAACACCCAGCCGATGCTCAGTCACATCAACGTCGGCACCGGGGCTGATGTCTCGATCATGGAACTGGCGCAGATGGTAGCCAAGGTCACGGGTTTTGAGGGGCGGATCACCAATGACCCCAGTAAACCTGACGGCACCCTGCGCAAATTAATGGATGTGAGCCGTTTGGCCGATATGGGATGGCGCGCCTCAGTTGACCTCGAAAAGGGGCTGCAGAAAACTTACGACTGGTTTATCGACAATCAGGACGCCATCCGCCACTGACCTTTTCCCGACAGGATAATTTCGATGACCCATATTGTTAACCCGATCCTCCTGGCCGGCGGTTCCGGCACAATATAAGGCGCCCCCCTCGTATGTGGCGCTCCCTAAGAGCTTGTCGTAAGTAACATCAGAAAAGGTCAGATTATTAAGATGGCCAGTTTTAAAACGGCTCCGCTCGATCCTCAGCACCGCCGGTTGGTCCCGTTTCAATATCAAGATCACTCCCACACATTGTGCTCCGCATGAGCAAGGTAGCGCGAGACGACGTTGATCGAAGTCCAGCCGCCCGCACGCATGATGGCAGCGGTGTCGAAGCCTCGCCGCAAAAGATCCTGCGCCGCCCCCACGCGCATTGAGTGGCCGGAGAACTCTCGCGCCTCCACCGGGTCGAAATCGGCCAGCTCGGCACCTTCTTTGACGAGCCGCTTTACGGTGTCGGGCGAAAGCACGCGATCAATTGGCTGGCAATGATAGATCGGACAGAATAGGGGCGCGATCTCCGGGCCGCGCCAGGCGAGCCAGTTCGCCACCAGCGAAGCCGTGCGTGCAGAGGTAAAAGCGATACGCCCTTCGCCGAAGGGGTCGTTCTTGGCGCGGCGGATCAGTATGCGCAACGTACCATCTTCGCGTTCTTCAAGATCACGCACGCGAATAGCTACGAGTTCGGAGCGCCGGGTCAGAAGCTCGTAGCCCAGACTCAGCATGGCCCGGTTCCGCAGCCCAGAGGCGTGTCCGGCTGACCCGCAAGGAAGCGGTCGAGATAGGCTCGCGTCATGCCTTTTGCCTGTTTGGGGCGGCCCGGTTTTGCGCGGCGGACGCGGCGCAACGCAAGATTGATTTCTTCATCATACGTCGGATCTTCGTAAGCGTTGGCCCGGGGTCACGTTGTAGGGTGTGATCCGGGCTGCGAGAACGAACCCATCTTATGATGGGGAGTGCGTTTCGCAATGTGCGCTACAAATTCGTTTCTCAGATCGCTTGGCGTTGAGATTTATGCGTCCGGCCACCGCCGTTGGTCGGATACCGCAAAGGCACAGGCGGTGGCGGACACGCTTGAGGTCGGTGCAACGGTGAACGCTGTCGCTGAGCGATATGGCATCCTTCCGAACCAGCTATCGGCGTGGCGTCGTCTGGCCAAGCAAGGAAAGCTGTTGCTGCCGGCGCCGGAGGCCGCTGAGCCGCTCTTCGCTCCACCGGTGGTTTCTGCTGGGCCGGAAGAGCCCACAGAAGCTCTGACTGTTCCGAATGAGGCGATCAGATTGATCTTTGGAGAGATCGCCATCGAGCTGCCGCTGCAGACATCTGCCTCTCGGATTGCAGAGATCGCCCATGCGCTTGAAGCTTCTTCATGCTGATGCCATCGCAAGGCGTTCGGATATTGGTTGCGACGCGGCCGGTGGACTTCCGTAAAGGACACGATGGATTGGCTTCGATGGTGCAGTCGGCATTGGCCCAAGACCCCTTTACCGGAACAGTCTTTGTATTCCGCGCCAAACGGGCCGACAGGATGAAGATTTTGTTCTGGGACGGCAGCGGGCTCGTGATGACCTACAAACGACTTGAGGAGAACAGCTTCATTTGGCCCGCCATTCGAGATGGCGTGATCACCTTGAACCGTCCTCAATTCGAGGCGCTTTTTGCGGGGTTGGACTGGCGCCGGGTGCGCTCTTTAGAGCCCCGCAGACCGGCTGCGGCAGAGTGACTCGGAGGCGCAAAAGGCCTGCCCATTTGGGCGTAAATCAAGCTATACTCCGGGCATGTCCGACCTGCCGCCCATCGATATATCTGCCATCCCCGAGAGCCAGCGTGAAGCTGTCTTGGCGGTGCTGCGCGAGAACAAATCGCTGAAGCAAGAGACGACCGGGCTACAAACCAAAACATCTGAGCTGGAAGTTTTGGTTAAGCGTCTGGAGCACCTCATTGCCGAGCTCAAGAACGCCACACATGGCAAGCGCTCGGAGAAGTTAAGCGAGGATGAACGGCAGCTGGCTTTTGAAGACCTTGAGGTTGCCGTCGCTGAAGCTGAGACTCAGCAAGCTGAGCAGGCGCCCTCAGAGGCACGGCCTCGCAAAGCTGCCCGGCGCAATCGTGGCAATCTTCCCGAAGACCTTCCACGGGTTGAGCGGGTGGTCGAGCCTCAGAGTTTGAACTGCCCCTGCGGGTGTGGCGAGATGCACCGTATAGGCGAAGACCGCACCGAGCGGCTGGATATCATTCCAGCGCAGCTGCGTGTCATCGTCACCGTTCGCCCCAAATATGCTTGCCGTTCCTGCGCTGAAGGTATCACGCAGGCCCCGGCGCCTGCGCATCTGATCGAAGGCGGGTTGCCGACTGAGGGCGCCATCGCACATGTGCTTGTCAGCAAATTCTCAGACCACTTGCCGTTGTATCGTCAAAGCCAAATCCTTGCCCGCTCCGGCATCGATATCCACCGCAGCACTTTGGCCGATTGGGTGGGCACAGCGGCTTTCCATCTGAGCCCTGTCGTGGACCGCTTGGCTGAGCATCTAAAGAAGTCCGGCAAGCTATTTATGGATGAGACAACGGCCCCCGTTCTGGACCCAGGTCGAGGCCGCACGAAGACAGGATACCTTTGGGCACTGGCGCGCGACGACCGAGGATGGGGTGGAGATGATCCGCCAGGCGTTGTCTTCACTTATGCCCCGGGTCGTGCAGGGCAGAATGCAGAACAGATATTGCGGGGCTTTGACGGCACTCTGCAACTGGACGGCTATGCTGGCTACAACCGGCTCACGCGCCCGTCGCGGAAAGGTGGCGCGCCGATCACTGTCGCGTATTGTTGGGCACACGCACGCCGCAAGCTGAAAGAGGTCTTTGATCGAGACGGCTCAGAGATCGCCGCAGAAGGGCTGCGTCGGATCGCAGAGTTCTACCGCATTGAAAGCGAGATCCGTGGGATGGGTCCGGGTCAGCGCCTCTCGGCACGTCAGGCCCGTACGGCACCATTGATGGCAGAGTTCGGCGAGTGGCTTCAGAGCCAACGGCGCCGGATCTCCTCGAAGTCCCGTCTCGGCGAGAAGTTGACCTATATCCATCGGCAGTGGAGCGGGCTGCAGACCTTCCTGCACGACGGCCGGGTCGAGATCGACTCCAATGCAGTCGAGAACCTGATCCGCCCAATTGCATTGACACGAAAGAATGCGCTTTTTGCCGGTCACGACGAAGGTGGCCACGCCTGGGGCCGCATCGCATCTCTCATCGCGACTGCGAAGGTCAATGATGTCGAACCGTTCGCATATCTCAAGGCCACCCTCGAAGCGATTGCAGCAGGCCATCCGGCCAATCGCATCGACGACCTACTTCCGTGGAATTTCCAGCCGTCAAGCTGATCTCAAGTGCCGCATAGCCGCCGCTTACGGTTATGCCGCCGTTGCCCATGTTGGGGCGCTCGTTGTTGTAAGACCAGAGCCACTCAGTGGCAATCTGCTGCACCTGGTCGATGGTTTCGAAGATGTGGAGGTCCAGCCATTCATGCCGGACCGTCCGATTGTAGCGCTCGACATATGCGTTCTGTTGCGGTTTTCCCGGCTGAATATGGGCCAGAACGATGCCCTTGTGCTCGGCCCATTCCATAAGGGTGCCCGCTGATGTATTCCGGACCGTTGTCGACCCTGATCGTCTTTGGTGCGCCACGCCATTCGATGATCTGGTTCAGGGCCCGGACAACCCGCTCGGCGGGCAGCGAGAAGTCGATCTCGATGCCCAAGCCTTCACGGTTGCAGTCGTCCAGAACGTTCAGCAGGCGGAATTGGCGACCGTCTCCCAAGCGATCTGCCATGAAGTCCATGGACCAGACTTCGTTCGGCTGTTCTGGCACGACCAACTCATCAGGCTTCTCCCGTTTCAGCCGTTTGCGCGGCTTGATCCTGAGGTTCAGCTCCAGCTCGCGGTAGATCCGGTAGACCCGCTTGTGGTTCCAGCCGTGGCCCTGGACATTGCGCAGGTAGAGAAAGCACAGGCCGAAGCCCCAGGTCTTCTTCGCCTTCGTCAGTCCAAGCAGCAGGTCGGCGACCTGCTCGTTATCATCGTCCAGCTTGGGGCTGTATCGGTAGCAGGTCTCGCTGACATCAAATGCCCGGCACGCCAGCGCGATGCTGACGTCCTTCATCGCCACCGCTTTCACGGCCAACTCTCGGCGTTGAGCTGGCCGCTTCATTTTTTTTCCGAGCGCCTCCTTCAGCAGGTCGTTTTGCATGCTGACATCAGCAAACATGCGCTTCAGGCGGCGGTTCTCCTCAGCCATGGGCTTCATCTCGCTGATGAGGCTGGCGTCCATCCCGCCATACTTGGCTCGCCACCTGTAAAGCGTGGCGCTGCTCATCCCGTGCTCGCGGCACAGCTCGGCTGCCGGCACACCGCCTTCCATCTGGCGCAGCACTCCCATGATTTGGGCTTCTGTGAATCGTGTCTTCTTCATCGGAATCTCCTCGTTCATCCTGCCGAGAAAATTATACTTCCGCATCCCCTTAAGATCCGGGGGGATTACCTAACCAGCGCCGCGCCTGCCGAAGCGTCGGACGGTATTTAAGAAAGGATGAAGTTGAAGAAAGACCCTCTTCAACTTCATCCTTACACAAATACCTCTGCGCTGCGCTTGCCTTCCGCAAAACGCAAAGAAGGCGCGGAGATCGTCCCTCGCGCCTTCTGACTTTCGTATTGAGGCAACGGCTTTACTTAATGCGCGCCCAGATCTGTTTCGAACAAATCAACCCGCCCGCGACGCAGCCCGAGAGTTTGAGCGATTTGCCAGAGACGTCCATCTTGCCGATATAGATTTTGCCGTTCGACGGGCGCCATACTTTACCGGCGTATTTGCCGCCGCCCTGGGGCTTCATATCGATGACGAGCGTTTTGCCGATATTGGGTGATTTATACTCACCGCTGTCGTTGAACGTGCGCGCGATAGTGCCGCAGATCGCCCCGCCGCAGGGGGCCATTTTCACATGGGCGTATGCGCCGTCATCC
>Ga0209344_10004005_pt1 | contig 13973 bp, 11 predicted proteins | sample Cruoilmetagenom6_FD_187293 | JGI IMG/M metagenome (GOLD analysis project Ga0209344, IMG submission 187293) | Oil polluted marine microbial communities from Coal Oil Point, Santa Barbara, California, USA - Santa Barbara Oil Seep Sample 6 (SPAdes)... | ecosystem: Environmental > Aquatic > Marine...
CCAGCAGCTTCATATTTATCATTTGTGGTCCAGGTTGGCGTTTTTGGATCATTGGCAATAAGTCTTCCGGCCAATACATAGCTCTGAAAAAATTTCAGCAGATAGTCATAATCCAACGTGTCAGCTTCATCACTGGGTTGGTGGTAATATTTGGTGACATCACCATCAAAAGATTGAAAGCCTAAAGAGAAAGTAGGAGCGGGGATACCCTTTCTGGCGAAAACAATATTATCACTTCTTTCAAAAAGATTTTGTTCTGGAGCGGCATCATCAATTGCTTTTAAGCCAAAAGTTGTGGCTGCATCTTTTATATTGGCGGAAGCAGTGGTTCTGGGCAATCCAATAATTGAAATTACCGAAGTGTCATTATAGCCCGCATTGTCACTATTGAAGCAATAAACCATTTTATTTAGCGGAAGCAAGGGGTTTTCAACATAATATTGGCTTCCCAACAACCCTTTTTCCTCTCCTGTGAAAAGAATAAATAAAGCCGAACGTTTTGTTGGGTATTTTGCAATATTTTCAGCCATACTTAGAACAGTTGTTGTTCCAACTGCATTATCCCTTGCGCCATTGTATATTATATCACCTGTTTCATCAGGTTTCCCAATGCCAACGTGGTCGTAATGCGCAGAATAAATAATAAATTCATTTTTTAATTGTGGGTCTGTTCCTTCAACCATTCCTATTACATTTTGGGAAATGATTGTTTTCTTTTCTTCGCCTTCCATCATCAACTTTGCGCTCAAGTTGTCTTTAGATTCAAAAGCTTTAGCCTGAATGTTGTTTTCATCGTGTACCCAAAGATATGCGAGACCTTTTTCTTCATCTTTACTTTTTTTAGCAGCAATATCCATTCGTTCACTATTAAAATTGTGATCAATAAAACCCCAAATGGATTCATTGGTATCCACAAGTTCTATTACTGCAACTGCTCCATGTTCTTTTGCAAGTTGCTCTTTTTGTTCAACTAAGCCAAATGCTTCACGCGTATCTGTAACATTGGGTCCGCCAGATCTTATAATTACAATTTTTTCGGAAACATTTTTTCCTTTATAATCGTTTTCAAGACCATAACCTAAATACACGGCCTTTCCTGTAAACTCCATCTTGTTGGTTTTTAAAACCACTTTTTTCTTGAGTTCATTACCATCAATAGCTAAAAGCAAACGCTTTACCGGGCTTATATAGTTCAATTTTACTTCTTGAAAATAGCTTTCAGTACTTGAGCCTTTTAATACGTTTTGTACAACTGGTTTTACACCATAGCTCCTAAGGGCATTTGCAAGATAGGAAGCAGCAATTTTGTTTTCCGGAGTTCCTGTTTGTCTTCCTTTTAAGAGATCGTCCGCTAAAAAATAGATGTGCGCTTCAATTTTGTTTTTTGTTATGGTGGTTTCTACTTTCTCTTTTTCAGATTGAGAATAAGAAATTGTGCTTAGTAATAACGAGATAATGATTAAGGTGTGTTTCATAAATTAATTAAGAAGGATTAATTGATGTATAAAGATAGTTTTTGAAATTGGATAGCAAAATTACATTTTAAATTATTTTGTTTAACTTTTAACAGAAAAAGATAAACAAAAGTTAAAGTTCTTTAATTAGAGAATCTCGTGTAATAGATTTGTCGCTAACAAAAACCTTAACACTAAGACAATGAAAAACTTATTAAAAATTTTTATGATTGTTTTTATCGCAATAGGAATAATTTCTTGTAGTGATGATGACGATAATAATCCTGACCCTCAAACAAATTCAATTGCAGATTTTGTAGCATCAAATGATGATTATTCCTCCTTGAAAGCCGCCTTAGATAAAGCAGGCCTGACCGCAACCCTTGATGGACAAGGCAGTTTTACGGTATTTGCACCAAATAATGCAGCTTTCACAACATTTTTAAATGCTAATGGCTTTGCAAGTTTGGATGATGTTCCAACAGATTTGCTTACAAATGTACTTTTAAACCACGTTGTTAACGGTGTAAATATGGCAAGTGATTTAACCACAGGTTATGTAAATACATTGGCGACTGAAGCTTCTTCGGGGGCTAATTTAAGTATGTATGTAAACACTTCCTCTGGTGTAAAATTGAATGGAATTTCTACCGTAACAACTGCGGACATCGAAGCTGATAATGGAGTGATCCATGCTGTAAATGCTGTAATTGCATTGCCAACAGTAGTCACCTTTGCAACTGCAGATTCCACTTTCGCTACTTTGGTTGCAGCTTTAACCCGTGCAGACCAACCAGATTTTGTAAGTATCTTATCAACTCCAGCCGGAACTTCTCCTGCACCATTTACTGTTTTTGCTCCAACAAATGATGCTTTCACAGCTTTATTGGCTGAATTGGGAGCAAGTAGTTTAAATGATATTGATGGCCCTACACTTACAGCTGCTTTAAGTACGCACGTTATAGCTGGTGCCAATGTTCGTGCTGCAGATTTGGTAGATGGAACTGTATCAACTCTTGGAGACGACTTAGTGGTTGATGCCTCAAACGCAACACTTACTGATCCAAATGGAAGGGTAAGTAATATTATAGTTGTGGACGTTCAAGCCGTAAACGGTGTTGTTCACGCTATTGATAAAGTACTTCTTCCCCAATTATAATACGGGTGCTTTATTGAAAAATGCTGCTTTCTTTTAAAAGAAAGCAGCATTTTTTATTTTTAATCTAAATGATATATCTCCATAATTCCTTTCAGAACTTTTTCGAAATCAATTTTTAAATCGATTAATTTTCCTGTTTCCATATCCATTACCCAACCGTACACTTTGAGGTTTCTATTTCGGTTTGCTATCTGTACATCTGCGGTTTTTATTATGTTTACACATTGTTCCTGTACGTTTAGCTCTACAAGTCTTTTGTATTTCTGCTCTTCGTCTGAAATGGAATTGAGTTCTTTTTGATGCAAACGGTAAACGTCGCGAATGTTCCGCAGCCAAGGGTTTAAGATGCCCAAATCCTTTGATTGCATTGCCGCTTTTACACCGCCGCAACCATAATGACCGCATACTATTATGTGGTTTACTTTTAGTACGCTCACAGCATAATTAATAACACTCATCGCGCTAAGATCCAAATTGGATACCATATTAGAAATATTGCGCATCACAAAGGCTTCTCCAGGTTTGGCACCCATAATTTCCTCGGCTGTCACGCGACTGTCGCTACAACCAATATAAAGTATTTCTGGGCTTTGCCCATCGGCTAGATTTTTAAAATAGTCGGGATCTTTGCTTAATTTTTCGTTTACCCAGGCTTGATTGTTTTTGAAAATTTGATCGATATTCATAATTTTATTTGAAGATTTTTTTCAGAATTTAAAGATAGGGAAAAGCCTTTGTGTCCACCAAGTGGAAATTGAAAATTTAAATAAGTTACTTGCTGAAGTTTAAGCCTAAATTACCTGTTTAGTATTTTCCATTCCTTTCAAAATACGCAATCTTCCAGGCCCATTTTTAAGTGCGAGTGAATAGTGTTTTGCAGCTTCCTCATTTCTATTTTGTGAAAGCAACCAATCTGCATACAGCTCGTGGGTAGGTTTTTGGATGGATGGCGGGCCATAGCTGTAGCTTATACTGTTTTCAATCTCGATGGATTTTATAAAATGCTCTTCAGCTAGTTTTGGATCATTATTCAATTGGGCGCGAAGTGCCATTAATTGATTTTTTCTTATTTCAGCTTCTTTTAAATCCATTTGGTTAGCTTCATCGCGAGTAACACCTGCACAGAGTTTGGAACTGCCTTCTGCAACAATAAACGATTCTCTTTTATGGTCTTGATCCATAATGTTAAGTATGCTGTCCAGTTTTTTAGTTTTTTCCATTTTAAAGGCTTTCATGCCTTCCAAAAAGTGATATTTGGAGCGGACGGAGATATTTAAATCGGTTATATCTACGGGAATATCAGCTACTTCATCTTCCCAATTATCCGTCTCGGTTAAATAGGTTCCTTTTAAAAATACCAAATAAGCCCGCGCACTTTTAGAAGGAGTTTCGGTAGCATATTTTTTCATGTCGAGCACCATTTTTTTTGCTTCTTCGTAATTTCCTTTTTGAAGATAACCATACTGCAGCCAATGGAAAGCGTGATAGCCACGGGCATCATTGCTTAGACTTTTCTCTTCCATTCTGTTGATGCTTGCTTGGTAGGAAGCAATATTCGAAGAAATAACGTCATCCCACATCCCCATGGCAACATAAATATGGGAAGGCATGTGCAGTGCATGGCCAGCATCCGGCGCTACTTTTGAATAGGCATTGGCAGCATCCAAAGCAAGGGTAGCATGACCCGGATCGTCATATGAATGTATTAAATAATGAAGTGCACCAGGATGGTTTGGGTTTTCTTTCAAAATACCTTTTGCAATTTTTGCGCCTTTCCCGTAAACAATATCATTCCTTCCTTCTTCAACAGAGCCTAAAAGTGACAAGGCATAAAAAGCGGCCACTTCCTGGTTGGAAGGATATTTTTTGTACAAACCTTCCATAAAATTTGAATACTCAAGATCTCGTTGAAGTTTTTCTGTTTTTGGTTGATAGAGTATGTGTACAGCTTCAATTAAATCCTGTTCTATTTCAGTTGTGTTTTTTTCTGGATTATGGCTATCAAGATTTGCTAAAACAGTTGTGGCTGCTTCATAATCTTGCTCCTGCCAAAGACTGTGGTTATAGGTCATAGCCTCGCCCCAATAGGCCATCGCCATTTTTGGATCTTCCTTTTGTGCTTCTTGAAAAGCCTCGCGAGCGTCTTCATATTCAAAGGAATGCAAAAGCAATAATCCTTTTTCAAAGTGAGGCTGGGCACTTTTTTTTCCGGTGATTGTAATGTTTACTACGCCAAGATTATTCTTTTTTGTTTCCTGTTGTTTGCACGAAACTATTAAAAGCAATATAAGGAAGGAGGTTATAAGTCTCATAATTAATAATTTAGAAAGTGGATTAAAGATAGCCATTTTTGAAATGATAACCACTTTTTGTCTAAACGCTCAAAACTTTGGCTTGTATTTTTTCATATTCTATAAATTTTTTCAAAGGTTTTTAATGAGTTTAATCCTTTGTCTTAAGTTTGTTCAACAATTCTTGTGTCTTTATTTTCTGTTTGTTCAGTAATCTATAATGTATAATTGCTAACTGATATTTAAAATTTACCGCATTGATCATAAAAAGATGTTTCTCGGGAATTTGCAAATTCAACCGTGTAATTTCTTCTAAATTATCTTCATTTAGGCTCACAATATCTGTTGATATTTCGGCGGGAATATCGGATAATATACCTTGAAACATATTTCTTTCATAGAGATCGGTTGATTGAATTTCAGTCAATTTGAGCATTTCGGGAACAAATAAAGCATCGGTAAAAAGATTGTTGTTTTTATTGATGACTTGTTCAATGCGTTCCATTTCTTGGTAATACTTTATCAATTCGTTTTTTAAGCCATCATTACTGATAATATTGATATTTCCCGACGATAGCAATTCAATGTAAGTTGGGTTGTTTTTCACGAAAGTCATACGCGCGGTTAGTTTGGCAATGGTGGCTGTAAAGACACTGTCCACTCTAAATTCGTGATTTGTTTTATAATAAATGATGATCGGTTTTGCAGCTTTGATAATTTCAAATTCAAAAGCCATTTGTTGCTTTATGGATATGAGCTGCTCTTCCAAATCCCGTTGAATATTAGATAAATACAAAGATTCCTTTTGATGCTTAATCCGGTTTGAATTCCAGTTGTTGATACTCAAGGCAATCAAAATTCCAATAACCACCAGCACGATTTCGCCAATGGCGTATTTAAGATATTTAGTTGTTTTGCCTTCATTTAGAAGGTTCTTGCGAATATTTCTAAAGAGTTTTATCATGCTGCTTTCTTTTTTAATAATTTAATTGCGAAAAATGTAAGGGTTAGTACCCCTATAAATATTCCCGTGCCAATCATTTCATTTGCCGAAAGACTTGATAAAAAGTATAGAATTATAGCAATTGCTATGATGGGAACCGCCCAACCTCCAGGAATTTTAAATCCGCCATCATATTCTTTTTTAGATCTGCGAAGCTTTATCACAGATAGTGCTACGCCTAAATAAAGAATTAGCATAGAACTACTAGCTATGACTGCTAATTGCTCAAAACTGCCAGAAACAGCTAGAATAAAGCCGATAGTTGCATAAATAATAATGGCTATGTAAGGTGTGGCAAATGATTTGTGAATTTTGGAAAGCGCTTTTATCGGGATTACCTTATCTCTGGAAAGTGCGTAAACAATTCTCGGACTGTTAAGAATAGTGCCGCTCATATAACCAAACATAGAGATAACAGCACCAATAATTAAAAGTACATATCCAAAATTGCCAAAAACTACTCTGGCAGTTTCGGCTAGTGGAGCCGCTGTAAAATTTGGTAAAGCATCGCCTAAAACACCTTGGGAAACGGTTTGAATCAAGATATAAACTACCGCAACTGTTGTAATACTTATGAGAATAGCTCTCGGAATTGTACGTTTTGGGTTAACAACTTCTCCACCAACAATAATTCCCGTTTCGCAGCCCTGAAAAGCAAAAAATAAAATGAGCGACGCTTCGCCTAATGTTTTAAGGCTTGGCATTTCTTGAAAGTACAGATTGCTTGCCGATACATCTTTAAAACCTATAGCGATTAGTAAAAGCAATGGTATTAGCTTAACAATAGTATTGAATTTTACCAAGCCAATGCCTTGCTTTAAGCCAATTACATTGATATAAACCAAACCATAAAAAAGAATGAATAAAAACAAAAATCGAGGCCATCCGTTTTCAAATACTGGGTATGCTGAAGCAATAACATTTACCAAAGCGTTAGAAACTGCGGCATCAGCAAACAAGTTGCTTCCAACGGCAAAAAACCCCGCTACAAAGCCAGCATAATCTCCAAAAGCGGTTTCAATGTATGTGTAGGGGCCGCCAGTGTTTGTTACTTTACTTCCGGCTTCGGCAAAGCAAAGCATTACCATTGCCATTAACAATCCGCAAAACAGATAAGCAATGATGCTGGATGCTCCCATATAGCTAGCAACAATTGCAGGCAGTACAAAAATTCCAGAGCCGATGATGATGTTGACAATATTAGCCGATAAGCCGAATACACCAACTCTTCTTTTTAATCCTTCGTCTTTTGGACTCATATTTTTTATTTTCTAATTATAAATAACTCAACCACCATTTATCCTTATTGTTAGCTTTATAGATCATGTATTTTTTGCAGAAAGGATAGAGTAGAAGCACTACGCCAATCCAAACTATATAAACAACTAATAGGGAATAGCCATAGTTTATAAGACTAGCATTCCTGAAATTTTCCGCGGTCAAAATCATAGAATGCCAATCTCCACCAAAGATCATCATACCAACAATTGCAAAAACGTGGATTACAAAAACGTGGAGGAAATAATAAAACAGCGGAACCCTTCCAAAAACCAAAAAGAAATCTGTGACCTTGTTTTTTGTATTTTCAAAGATGAATAGGAATAAAAATGCCGGTCCCATTGTGACGCATAGGTATAAAAGCGAAGGCGGATATTTGGTTACATTAAATATAGAAAGAATAGTTTTAGTTGCGGTATCTTGAATTGTCCAAGGAACTAGATCGCCGTAAAAGTTCAACCCCCTTAAAACAAAAAATAGAATAAGCGCACCAAAGCCTAATAACAGCAACCAATTTCCACGAACCATTGCATTAAAATCCTTTTGATAAAATGTGCCGAACAAATAGCCTAAAGCCATCAGTCCTATCCATGGAATTAACGGATAATGTAATATAACCAAAGAATTTGGCCCGAAAACCAAAGCGTTTTCTTGGTGTAAAAGATACCAAATGATGGCCTCAAAGCTTTTGCCTTCCATTACAAAGCCGTCCAATAAATTATGTCCAGCAATCAGAACAATTCCTATTATAAGAATAATTTTTTTCGGTAAATAAATAAGAAAGGAAAGGCAGACCATACTGAATCCGATGGCCCAAATAACTTGAAAAATATTAAGGCTATACGTTAAATCAAATGTCCAAATAAGATTATTGACAGCGATTTCCAAAAAAATGAGCCAAATACCACGGGTAAACAGAAATTTAAAAAGCTTTGGTTTTGTTTTTTTGTTTCCATACAGAAAGGCTGAGGTTCCAGCTAAAAACACAAATACAGGAGCACAATAGTGTGTTATGAAGCGGGTGAAAAACAGTATTGGAGTAGTGGTCTCCAGATTGCTGGGGTCAGAAAAAAAAGCACCGTAATGAAAATAATCGCGCACATGGTCCAAGGCCATGATGACCATCACAACGCCACGCAGGACGTCAATGGATTCAATTCGGTTGGTTTTTGGTATCATTGGTTGTTAGTTAGTTGATTTTTAAACCGAACTTATTTGAAGTTTCCTGTATTCACATCTTTAATAAACTTTATCAATCCTGAAAAATAAGTTTGCGGGTCATCATATTGTGAAACATGTCCTGCATTACAGGTAATGCTTCTGCCGTGCTGCACTTGAGTGCTCATCCACTCCATATATTTTGGATCCATGGTATCGTATTTTCCGCCAATCATCAAGGTTGGTGTTTTTATTTCTTTCAATCTTTCTGAAACATCCCAATTTTTTAGAGTTGCGTTGCCGGTCATTCCAAACTCGCTATGACCTTGCATATAGATATAAATTGCTGGGTTTAGGTGCGAAAATGCACGGTTTATAAATTCTGGCCATTCGGTCAAGGGTTTTCTCAAGATATGCTCTGTATAATAATAGTTCATAACCAACTCGGTATATCTTGGATTCGCAAAATCTTCTTTGGCCTCCATCTGCATAATTTCCTTATAAATCTCTGGCGGAAGTTGTGGGCCTAAAACTTCTTCGGCATATTTTTGATATTCAGGTGCGCTCGCCATCATATTCGAAATAATCAAACCTTTCAGATTGTCTTGATACTTCAGTGCATACTCCATCGCCAAAATTCCGCCCCACGATTGGCCAAGTAGGTAGAAATTATCTTTGTCGAGGTTTAAAGCTTCACGAACCTGTTCCACTTCTTCCACAAAATGCTCGGTGGTCCAAAGGGTGGAATCGTTCGGTTTATCGCTGTAGTAACTGTCTAGCTGATCGTAGTAGATATATTCAATTTCTTCGTTTGGAAGGTAGCCATCAAAATTTTCAAAAAATTCGTGTGTCCCGCCGGGGCCACCGTGAAGCAAAAGTACCTTCATCTTTGGGTTGTTGCCCATTCTTTTTGTCCACACTTTAAACGTGCCTTTTGGCGTGGTGATGGGAATCATTTTGATGCCGCCCGTATTTTGGTCATCGCTATTTGAATAATCGAAATAAGTCGAGTTGCAATCGGTTTCAGCCTTTGCAGTTTCCTGTTTTTCGGCACAGCCTAATAGTATCCCTGCGAAAACGATTAAAATGTTAATTGCGTTTTTCATAATTTGTTAGTTAAATGTTAGTTGGTTTCATTCGCTTTTAAAACCCGAAGCAGATTTCCGCCAAGGATTTTATCGATATCTTTTTCGCTATAGCCTTTTTCAACCAAAGCCTTTGTAATTTTTACATAATCGGTAACGTCATCCAATTGTTTGGGAGGCAGAACAATGCCGTCAAAATCGGAACCGATACCCACGTAATCCACACCCACTAAATTGATGACGTATTCAATATGTTGAATTACCATTTCAAAAGGCACCCGAAGCGCTTCAGACTCGTCAGTATATTTAAGATATATAGCCGCTTGAGCGAGGAATGGATGCATTCCGGTTTTTACGAGGGAATCTATTTCGGCTTTGTGTTTTTCAAGAAAGGCGCTTTCCCTTTCCCCTACAGTGGGGTCAATAAATCCTGAATTAAAATTGATTTGAACAACGCCACCATTTTTTGCAATCGCTTTTATTTGATCGTCCTTCAGATTTCGAGGATGTGGACAAAGTGCATAAACAGAACTATGGGAAGCGATAACAGGTTTTGTGGTTGTTGCAATTACATCATAAAACGTTTGCTCGCCAACGTGCGAAATATCTACCATCATCCCCAAGCTGTTCATTTTTTGAACGACCTCTTTTCCGAAAGCTGTAAGCCCGTTTTTTCCTTCGGAATTTTTTGCGCCTTCGGGATTGGTTTCGTCCGAAGCACTTGTTGCCCAAGACGTAGAGTTGTTCCAAGTTAAGGTTATGTAGCGCGTGCCACGATTGTAAAGCGCTTCAAGTTTACTCAAGTCGTTTTCAAATTGATGACCGCCTTCCACACCAATCAATGCTGCAATTTTGTTCTGTTTTAAGGCTTTTAAAAGTTCTTTTGAATTGGCGACTTTTACAATTTTATTGGGATTCCGTTTAATAACGGCATCCAAACTATCTATTTGGCGGTTGGCAAAAGCATACGGATTCAGTTTGTCGCCATCGCTCCAAACTGAAAAGAACTGAACATCTACGCCACCTTCTTTCATTCGGTTTAAATCACTGTGGGTTTTGCCTTTTAAATTGGTGTCGAAAACAAAATTCTTTTCCATTGTTTGGGTTAGGAAATCATTGTGAGTATCAACCAAAATCGCATTGTTGTGGATCTTTTGATAGTTCTGTGCGCTTAGTTGAAGTGTTGCGACTAAGCTGAAGAATAATAGTTTTCTTTTCATAATATAGTTATTGATTGTTAGCTTTTTCTCATTAAGAAAGTTTTAGCGGATGTTTCTGAAGAGTTTGACCATAATTAAAGTTAATCTTTAATTACCTGAGGAGCAGCAAATTTCTGATTTAATATTACAAAGCTATCTACAGTAATGCGGTGTTTCTTAAAATTTATAAGCTGAATAAGAATTGCCATGATTAGGGGAATAATGGCTATAATAAGAAAGACGCTTTCCCAACTGAAATTAGTTTTCAAAATACCCAGCATCGCAGATCCGGCCGCACGCCCCATATTTGAAAGTGCCATATAAAGTGTAAATTGGGTAGCGGCGACCGTTTTCCAACAAAGGTGCATGGCTGATGCGAACACTGCAATACATAGAAAAGTGTATAGCGTATAATAGGAAAGTATGAAAGTATAAACAACTACATTACTGCTCCATAAATTGGACAGAGAACCAAATACAGCTATAAAGGCGGTTAGAAAAACTAAATACAACGAAAGCATTTTTATTTTCCCAAAGTAATCTACCAAATAACCGCCAATAAACATTCCTAAAAATCCTCCTACCACTGTGGTAATTGAGAATACATTTGAGAAGAAGGAATTTGTCCACCCCAACTCCTGAATACTGAAAATAGGAAGTAAGGTATCTATAAGCCCGAACATTAAACCTACGGTAAAAACTCCTAAGCAAAACACTAAACTCGATTTTAGCCGAACAACCTTGTAGAGGCTTTTGAAAATGTGCCTCCAGCTCCTCAACTGTGTTTGTTTTGAATCTGGGGAAACTTTACCGCTTGTCCAGGGCATTGTCTTTTCGCCCGGCCGTTCCTTAAAATAAATAGGGAAAAGCATAATGGTTGCCACAGCAATTGATAGGGAAGAAATAGCTATTGAGAAGCCAAAGTTATTAATAAGCCAGGTGCCAACAAGCAATGAGGCTGAAATGCCAATGGTTTTGGCCCCCCACATAAGGCCATTGGCCCTAGCTTGTTGGTTCTCGGGAATTACGTCCACTGCCATTCCATCGGTTGCCACGTCCTGAAACGCCCCAAAAAAGCTAATGAAAAATCCCGCAGCCATTAAAGCAGATAGATTGTTCAATGGATCTGGAACCAACCCAATAATCAGAAAACTTATAATTAGACCAAGCTGCCCAAAAATGACCCATGGTCTTTTTCTGCCCATTGCAAGCAGGGTAAAACGGTCCATCAAAGGCGCAATAATGATTTTAAAACTCCATGGAATTCCAATCACGCCCACATAGGCAGCGATTTCCATAGCTGATTTTCCGTTCATGGCCAACCAAGCGGGTATTGCAAAAAAAGTAATGCCCTCTGGAATTCCCTGTGCAATATAAAGTGCCGAAAATGTAATGTATCTTGTTAAGGCATTATCGGCCAAAGCTCTTCCAAATCTTTTTTTTCTGATAGTAGTTTCTTTTGCCATGATTTTAAGTTTTAAGTAAAGTTTCTTTTTTATTTGTGACGTGGGGAAACTGTCTTTTTTGCTTAAATTTTTAGCAATACATTTTATTTAAAATGAACTCGCTGTTTGGCCGGCTTGCTTCTTTTTATTTAAATTCTGGCACTAAACTTTGTTTAATATTGATATTGAAGAAGCGCTTACTACCCCGCCATTCTTCATATCCGCTTGCCTTTGCGGATCGCTCATTACTTTGTCAAATAGTCCCTGTTCATCAAATATTTCAAAAATCATGGTAACATCATTTTCGTTTGTGTCTGATTTGTAAAGTCCCTTAAGTTGAACCCCTTCTTTTACAAGATTGGCCTGGTCTGCGTCAAATATCTTTTTCCATTCCGAGAAGTTTTTTACTTCGTGTTGAACAATTACTGTTTTCATTTTAAGGTGATTTAAATTGTTATTACCTACTCTATATTCGTTTTTCAGCTTGTTCCGTTTTGGTTGAAAATTTAGTTTATCATCGCATCGGCAACTTTCTTGGTATCCAAAAATTGCTGAAATGCGATTATTTTTCCATCCCGAAGTGTCCAAAGATGTGCAACTTGTGCGTTATAGGTTTTTCCGGTTTTCTTTACTTTGGCATCATAGCGAAGGGTTGCCAAAACTTGGTTGTTATCCATGCCGTGAAGTTGAATGTCTGCCAATTTAAAATATTCATGATCCTGCCCCAATCTTACAAAAACACCATTTAAAATTGCGTCTGGGCCAATGTATGGGTTGCCGTCAGCCAAGTCATTGCTTTCTGCTTCGTTCCAAACTATTTTTGAATCCATTCCACCGAGGACTGCTGGAATATCGCCAACCGCAAAGGCTTTATATAAATTATCAACAACTCCTATATTGTTAGGGTCAGAAACCAAGCCCAACTGTTGCAAAAGCACGCCGTTGTCCATAAAGTCTTGCTCTTGTACAATCCGTCCGTCTTTCATTTTGGCGATTGTGACGCCTTCTACATTTACCATTTTTCCTGTGGCTGGAATTCCGAAGAAATCGCCAGTATGTTTTCCTGAAAAACTCCAATGTTTTGCAATTTTGTTGCCCTGTCCTAAAATATCCTTCACAGTGAATTTTATATCAGAAAAGCCAGTAATGAAGTTTTGATAATAATCTCTAAACGCTGCGATGCCTTCAAGATTTCCGGTATTGTTAATCTGAACAACATTCGGGTCAAAGTTTTTCTCGTTAATAAGTTCTATTTGACCTTTGTTAACTATATCATTCCAGACCTGTTCATACATTTTCAGGTCTTTTTCGATGTTGCTTTTTTGTGCAAATACTGTTGAAATGCTTAAAAAAGCGATTGCTAAAAGTAATTTTCGTGTTTTCATATTGGTTTGTCTTATGATTTATGGTTAATTATTGTTTCATCTCAACCCGAATAAGCTTTATAGTTTCTGTTCTGCTCAAGTTTTCAGCTTGATGCGGTGCTTCAGGATTTTTGAATATGGTTAACGGATACGTTGCTGGTTCTGGGAATTTTCGGGAATCAAGAATTACATTGCCTTTCCCATCAAAATCTATAAAATCGCCTGCGCTCATTATATAAAGAGTACTTGGCCATTGATGATGGTGTAGCGGTTCCTTTTCGCCAGGTAAAAGTGTTACCTCCAAAACCCGAACTTTATCGTTTTCCAGTAAAATTTTATGATTATTTGGTGCGGCTATAACTGCGTCCAATTCAGCCGGCCAATCGGCAGGATTACCAGTGTTATAAGCGAAAGTGGTGGCGTCTAATTTTTCTTGACCGAATGCCACTGTCGTTATTGCAAAAACAGCGATTACTAACAGGTAATTTTTAATTGCTTTCATAATATGTTTTTTAATTTTCGTAAATCGTAATTCGT
>Ga0209344_10004006_pt1 | contig 13968 bp, 15 predicted proteins | sample Cruoilmetagenom6_FD_187293 | JGI IMG/M metagenome (GOLD analysis project Ga0209344, IMG submission 187293) | Oil polluted marine microbial communities from Coal Oil Point, Santa Barbara, California, USA - Santa Barbara Oil Seep Sample 6 (SPAdes)... | ecosystem: Environmental > Aquatic > Marine...
CTTGGCTTTTCAAGGAATGCGTTGAGTGTTTCAAAATCCCAGGTGCCGCCCATGTCAGACATGGCGCCGGAATAGTTGAAGCCAGCCGTTTGTGCCATTGGCTGTCCAAGTACGCCGTAAAGATTAGGACCAACCTTGTTGGCACCGCCATCATCAAACGTGTGACAGGCTGCGCACTTCTTTGCGACCTTTGCACCTTTTGTGATGTCTGCACTAGCGAGAAGCTGCGCGAGCGTTGGGCCAGCGTCTACTTCTGCAGCACCTGCGTTGCCGTGTGCATCACCACCTGCGCCCGAAGCGACTTCAACAGGGTAAGAAAGCGGATTAGCTGCTTCCGTTGTATAGAGAACCGATGACAGGTTCTGCACGCCTATGATGACAAGGAGTGAGAACAATAGTGCTCCGGCGATCTTGTTGAATTCAAAACTATTCATGGAAAAGCGGCTCCAGCCTTAAAGTCTTCAATGGTGGTGTCTCATAGAATGGAGATATGCCCCGCAAAGAGCCCCCACCCGTTGGTTGGCGCGGAGATTACCCGCTTCCGCAAGCTTGCCGCAACCCGTATAAAAGCCGCACCGCTGGAAATACGCTGACAGCCCGCTTTTTGGTGCTTTTTGTGGTTTTTTGCGGGTGCGAGCCTCTGTTTTTGGCCAAAATGGTCGATAACGGCGCGAATCGCTTACGTACCCACTGTTTAAAATGACGAAATGGCTGGTCTGATCACATGGCTTCTTCTCCAATAATTCTCATTCCAGCGCGCATGGCCTCCACCCGCCTGCCCAACAAGCCCCTCGCAGATATTTGTGGGCTCCCCATGATCGTTCAGGTCTTGCGCCGCGCCGAGGAGGCAAGAATTGGTCGCGTGGTGGTTGCCGCCGCAGAACAAACCGTTGTGGATGTGGTTTTGGCGGCGGGCGGTGAGGCCGTTTTGACAGACCCAGACCTCCCATCCGGCTCAGACCGTATTTTTGCAGCCCTGCAAATGGTGGATCAAGCCGCTGATCATGACGTTATATTGAACGTGCAAGGGGATCTGCCGACACTTGATCCGGCCATCATCGCCCGGGCGCTTGAGGTCCTGGAAAATCCGTCCGTTGATATCTCTACCTTGGTGACAGAAATTGACGATGAAGCGGAGCGCGCTGACCCAGACGTGCCACGCGCCATCTTGGCGCTTGCTCCTGATGCCAAAATTGGGCGCGCGCTTTATTTTACACGCGGTGCAGCACCCTATGGTCAAGGACCTGACTATCACCACATCGGATTGTATGGATATCGCCGTGCGGCATTGGCGCGGTTTGTGGAACTGCCGCCTTCGCCCTTGGAAGAGCGGGAAAAGCTGGAGCAATTGCGCGCCCTAGAAGCAGGCATGCGCATTGATGCGGCCATCGTTGACACTGTTCCACTCGGTGTCGATACTCCCGGCGACTTGGAGAGAGCCCGTTTGGCACTCGCTGTTTGAGCTCTAAGAAAGGGCGGCATCGCCGCTAAACACATGGCAACGGACACTTCATCATCTACTTCTAAAAACACCATCGTGTTTCAAGGAGAGGCGGGCGCAAATTCACACATCGCCTGCCATGAAGTTTTTCCAGACATGATCGAGCGCCCGTGCGCGACATTTGAAGAAGCCTTCGCAGCTGTAAAAGATGGTGAAGCGCGGTTGGGTATGATCCCCATTGAGAACTCAGTCGCCGGGCGTGTGGCTGACATCCATCATCTGTTGCCGGGCTCCGGTCTTTACATCATTGGCGAACATTTCCTGCCAATCCGCTTTCAGCTCATGGGTGTTAAGGGCGCAAAATTAAACGACCTAACAAGTGTTCAATCTCACGTTATGGCGCTGGGCCAATGTCGCAAACTGATCGCTGAACACAAGTTGCACGCTGTTGTTGGCGCGGACACTGCCGGTTCCGCGCGTCAAATTGCGGAAGCTGGTGATCCAACACGCGGAGCGCTGGCGCCTGCTTTGGCGGCCGAGATTTACGGGCTGGATATTCTAAAACGCGACGTGGAAGATGCAGCCCACAATACAACACGGTTCATCATCATGGCAGCAGAGCCAGATGATGCAGAGCCGGAAGATGAGCCCGTCGTCACCAGCTTCATCTTCAAAGTGCGCAATGTGCCGGCGGCTCTCTACAAGGCGATGGGTGGGTTTGCTACCAATGGTGTCAACATGACGAAGCTGGAAAGCTATCAGGTTGGCGGCTCGTTCAACGCGACCCAGTTTTATGCGGACATTGAGGGGCATCCCAACTCACGCAATGTACGTTTGGCGCTGGAAGAGCTGGAGTTTTTCTGTTCGGAGCTAAAGATCTTAGGCGTCTACAAAGCAAGCCCGTTCCGCGCGAGCATGCCCATCACAGTGCGCGACTAGGTCTTACTTTTTTTGGCAGCAATCCCCATCTGTCATGCTTGCCGTGGGAGGATTTGCATTGTCAGAAACAGTTACGACGCGTGAACAGTCAATTTTGTTCCGAAAAATGCGACCCTGGATGTTGGGGACAGACATCTTGTTGCTGACCTATTGGTTTGTGACCGCGCTCGTGGCCATTGGTCTGCTGAGTGTGCCAGACGCCTATCTTTTCAAAGATTATCACGACCCACTGGTCGTGGCCTGGAACTGGTCATTCTTTCCCCTCGATGCCATTTTTTCAGTGCTGGGGATTTATGCGGCGTTTTTGTTTGCGCGCGGTGATGAGCGTTGGTACGGCGTGACACTCGTGTCAGCCGCCCTCACGTTTTGCGCAGGCCTTATGGCCGTTGCTTATTGGGCAATCCTTGGCGATTTTGATCCAAGCTGGTGGATACCCAACCTCATCTTGATGGCTTGGCCCATGTGGTTCATGCCGAAGCTCATAAACGCGAATTAAGTATGGCCGGGGGGTGTCAGGGGCTACCAGCCCTCAACGAATGCTTTCACAAGATGATGTGCGATAGCGAATGCCGGTGGCACAAAAAATCCGTCACCTTTGCCTGCAATGGCAGCGGCAAGCTCGTCGCGGGTGAACCATTTGCCACCTGACAGTTCAATACCGTCGATCTCGAACTCTTCGCTCGTGGCTTCTGCAATGCAGCCGATCATAAGCGATGAGGGAAACGGCCATGGCTGTGTGGAATGGTAGCGCACGGAATTAATGGAAAGACCGGCTTCTTCATCCAGCTCGCGGGCCACTGCTTCTTCAATGCTTTCACCTGGTTCAACAAACCCAGCCAACGCTGAATACATGCCTTTGGGGAAGATCTTTTGGCGTCCCAAAAAGGCTTTGTCGCCAAGTGTGGCAAGCATAATGACAACCGGGTCTGTGCGTGGAAAATGCTCTGCTTTGCACGAAGGGCAGGCGCGTTTGTAGCCAGCTTCTGCAACGTCTGTTCGGGCGCCACATACAGCGCAATGACCGTGACGGGCATGCCAGTCGATCATGGCTTTGGCCTGTGCCAGGATTGCAAGCTCTGATCCGGGCAATTCGCCCATCATGCCCACGGCGCGCAAGTCTTCAAATCCGCCAAGGCCTTTGAGGGGCCCATCGTTTTCTGGGTCTTTGAGGCTCGTCACATCATGGGAAAACAGCGGTTTGCCCCGTTTGTTGATGCCTAAAAACACGGTTGTGCCTTCAGGTGCGGCAGCGCGCACCATGTCCACGGGCAACCAGCCCACGTCTTTGCCACTGCCTTTTTCCATTTCAGGCAGAATCAAAGGTTTCAGGTTCCACAGCGGCACAGCCAGGCTGGCGCTGTTTGCCAGCTGTTCCTTCATCCATTCTGGGTCCGTGCGGCGATGGCCAGCCCGGTCGAGTGGATTATTGGCAAAAATGTTCGGATTAGCCTCTAACGCCATAAGGGCCCGCCTCCAATGTGGGGAAATTCAGAAATGTCGATGGGCGGCAAAGTGGCATACAGAGCGAAAAATGCAAAGATCGCATCTGGAAGGCAAAACTTGTCCCATCTTCCCTTGCCATTTTCCTCTCAAACCCTGATATAGTGCCCCGGGAGGTTGGCGGTGGACGAGTTTCTCGCCAACCCGGTCAGATCTGGAAGGAAGCAGCCGTAACGAGCCCTACTCGGGTCTCTGTTCCAGCCTCCCACCTCTTTTTTTGCCGCTAGAAGGTGACGTTTCACACCTTTGGCTGCTTTGAGGGAATTGGGCACAACAACTGCGGTGGGCATGAGCAGACATGGATGATCTCGCTGACGACGCTCCCGCTCATGTGCCAGACCCAAAAACAGAGCCCGGCTTTGATCTTTTAGGCGGCGACGCGACTGTTCCCGACACGGGCTACCGTGTTCTTGCTAGAAAATACCGCCCCACAACATTTGATGACCTGGTTGGTCAGGAAGCCATGGTGCGCACGCTCTCCAATGCGTTTGAGAGTGGGCGCATTGCCCATGCGTTCATGCTGACCGGGGTGCGCGGTGTCGGCAAAACCACGACCGCGCGTATTCTGGCCCGCGCCCTCAATTATTCAAAAGCTGAGGGCGACAGGCCCACTATCGAACTGCATGATTTCGGTGAGCATTGCGAAGCGATTATGGAATCGCGCCATCAAGATGTGTTGGAGATGGATGCGGCCTCGCGCACCGGCATTGACGACATTCGCGAGATTATTGAAAGCGTGCGTTATAATCCTGTGAGCGCGCGTTATAAAGTCTACATCATCGATGAAGTCCACATGTTATCTAAGGCAGCTTTCAATGGCCTGTTGAAGACGCTTGAGGAACCGCCCGAACATGTGAAGTTCATTTTTGCCACAACTGAGATCCGCAAAGTACCCGTGACGGTACTGTCGCGCTGTCAGCGTTTTGACTTGCGCCGTCTCGGTTCTGCAGAGCTTGCAGGCCTGCTGAAAAAAGTGTCAGACAAAGAAGGCGCGACCATTGACGACGCGGCTTTGGGCATGTTGGCACGCGCGGCCGAAGGCTCTGCACGCGATGGACTATCTCTTTTAGACCAAGCAATTGCACATGGTGCTGGAACCATTGGCGAGGTCGATGTGCGCGACATGTTGGGTCTGGCCGACCGTGCCCGCGTGTTTGACCTGTTTGATCTGGTGATGAAGGGCGAGATTGCCCCGGCGTTGGCTGAACTGCGTGATCAATATGATTCCGGTGCTGATCCAGCGGTCATCCTGTCGGATTTAGCTGAGCTCACCCATTGGTTGACGCGGTTGAAACTTGCCAAGAGCGCCGCAGAAGACATGACGGTCACCGAGACCGAGCGTGTTCGAGGCCAGGAAATGGCCAGCGCGTTGCCAGTGCGTGTCCTGTCGCGCACGTGGCAAATGCTGTTGAAAGGCATTGCCGAAGTACAGGGCGCTGCAAAGCCGATCGCCGCCACGGAAATGGTTTTGGTGCGTCTGGCCTATGTGGCCGATCAACCCTCGCCGGAAGAACTGGTTGCGAAATTAAAAGATCAACCTGCGCCGACGGCAGCTGGAAGTAGCGCACCTTCAGGTAGCACTTCCTCTGGTGGCGCGCGGGCCAGCCGGGTTGCCGGTGGTGGATCAACGGTTGCGGTTGGCTCAATAGACGCCAGCCCAAGCGATGCAACGGCGCCTCGAAGCACACCTGTGTTTCGCGCCTATCAAGATATTATTAGCTACGCCAAAGCCCAGCGCGATATTCGTCTCGCGCACATGTTGGAATCTGGCCTGCGTCTTGTTCACTTTGAAAAAGGCCGCATCGAAGTCAATGTCGTTAACGGTGACAACTCAGTGGCTGCGACGTTGGCAGAGCGCCTGAAGCAATGGACGGGCGACAGGTGGCTCGTTTCCATCTCAAAGGCGGAAGGCGCGCCCACGCTGCGTGACCAGAAACAAACGCGGCAAGATGAGCTGCGCGCCGAAGTGTCAAAGGACCCGCTTGTGAAGGCGGCTTTGGAAATCTTTCCCGGGGCGACCATTAAAAATATCATCGAACCTGAACTATTGGGTGTCGGCATTGCCGAAGGTGAAATCGTCGAAGATGAGGACAGCGAGTGAAAAATCTAACTGACATCATGAAGCAGGCGCGCGGCCTTCAGTCGAAAATGGCTGAAATGCAAGCTGAGCTTGAGAATATGGAAATAGAGGGCTCTGCCGGTGCGGGGCTTGTTACCGTGACCCTTACAGGGCGCGGCATTGCGCGCCGTATTCATGTAGATCCAAGCCTTGCCAAGCCGGATGAAGCTGAAATTCTGGAAGACCTCATTGTCGCCGCGTTCAACGATGCAAAAGCAAAGATGGAACATGTTGTCGCTGATCGCATGAAAGATCTGACAGGCGGCATGCCTTTGCCACCTGGCATGAATTTCGGTCTCTAGAGTGCCCACGCTTAAACACGCAGAATTTCAATTGGATACTTTATGAGCGGCTCGCAATCTGGCCCAGAGATCGAACGTCTGATCCAACTGCTTGGCAAATTGCCAGGCCTTGGGCCCCGCTCCGCCAGACGTGCGGTTCTCCACCTTGTGAAAAAGAAACAAACATTGTTGGAGCCGCTCGCGATGGCGATGGCCGATGCGGCTGAGAAAGCAGTGATCTGCAGCGCCTGTGGCAATGTGGATACCCAGGACCCATGTGGCATTTGTCGTGATCCGCGCCGGGAGCCAACAGGCTTGTGCGTAGTGGAAGATGTGGGCGATCTTTGGGCGTTGGAACGCGCAGGCGCGCATAAAGGCCGCTATCATGTTTTGGGTGGCACACTGTCAGCACTTGATGGCATTGGCCCTGAAGAGCTGACCATTGGATCGCTAATTGACCGCGCATCGACGGCTGCGATCACTGAGATTGTGCTGGCAACCAACGCCACAGTGGACGGGCAAACCACGGCGCATTACATCACGGATCGTCTTGTGGACACAGGCGTGGCCGTCACACGGTTGGCGCACGGCGTACCAGTTGGCGGCGAGCTGGACTATCTTGATGATGGCACTTTGACTGCTGCCATGAAGTCCAGACGCCCGGTTTAAACATACATTTTTCATCTCACTATAAAAACAACATTGCACCCACCCTTGCCTTCACGCATGTTAACAGCCGTCGTAAATCATAAATGAGTAGGGGAGATACATTGTCCAAGTTTTTCATTCGCACAGGTTTGTTGCTATCGGCACTCGTTTTAGCTGCCTGTAGTTCAACAGGAACACTTCAGCAAACACAATCCAATAACCAACAAATTCGTCCAAATAGTGTAGCAGCGTTGACCGTTACATCTCCCAGTGATTCAGAATCTCTTGAAGCAGCTGAAGAGATCCGGTCCCGGTTATTCGGCCAGTTAGTAAGTCAGGGGCTGTTTGATCAAATTGTGCCTCCATCCAAGCCAGCTGACTATGAATTGTCGGTTGCTCTCTCAGGCATCAGCGAAGTTTCCCAGGGTGCACGGATCTTTCTAGGGGTACTTGCAGGATCAAATTCGTTGAGTGCAAACGTGAAGTTGATAGATAAATCAAACGGCGCAATTGCCCGTGCATTCGTTGTAGGCGGTGAATCTGCTTCGCACCCCATGTCTTCAGAAAATGGGATGGGTGATGCAATTCGCGAGGCGTCTTCAAAAATAGTCCAAGCCCTTCGATAATGGGCACTTTGGTCGGACGGCGTTTCTTCCGCCGTCCGTACCTCCGTAAATATCTAGACTATTCGGTCGACAGCAGTGCCTTTCATGGCTTCAAGGCGTGCTTCACGTAGATAAAGAAACATCGGCAAGCCACACGACACACCTATGAGGCAAGTGCCGAAAATAGGCGTCCACAATGAGCCCATGCCAATGCGCCGTCCTTCAATCAATATGAAGGGGATGAGCGCCAACGCGGACACGATCACATCAATCCCAAAGAACGCGCTTATGCGGGTCGCAAATAGCTCCTCCATGAAGAGTGTCGGGTCGATGCCGTGCGTCGAAAGCCAAGGCAGGAATTGTGATAGTGGCAGGAGAGTTCCCGCCACCATTGCTAAAAAGTAAAATCGACGAACCATAGCTCAATCCGCGCTTTGTGATTCTGGTTCAAGGCTTTTGCCGCCGCGCGCCCAATATTCTTTTGTGGCCCGGAACACCATCGGTCCAAGAATGATCAGCCCGATCAGGTTCGGGATCGCCATCATGGCGTTGAGCGTGTCTGCCAAGAGCCAGACAAAACCGAGATTGATTGTGGCGCCAACAGGGATCGCGACGATCCAAATCACACGGTAGGGCACAATGGCTTTGTCGCCCAAAAGATATTGAACAGACCGTTCACCATAATAGGACCAGCCAAGAATAGTGGTGAATGCAAAGACCGCAAGGGCCACAGATACGATCTCCGCACCCCCCGGTAATGCGAGGGCAAAACTAGCGCTTGTCAAAGCCGCGCCCGTTTCTCCGGAAGTCCACAAGCCCGATGTGATGATAACGAGCGCAGTCATGGTGCAGACAATGATTGTATCGATAAAGGTGCCAAGCATTGCGATATGGCCTTGGCGTACCGGATCATTGGTTTTTGCGGCTGCATGCGCAATGGCAGCAGATCCAAGACCTGCTTCATTGGAAAAGACCCCACGCGCGACACCAAAGCGAATGGCGGCAGCAACAGTTGCCCCGGCAAACCCGCCTGCGGCAGATGCAGGCTCAAACGCATGGGAGAAGATGAGTGCGAATGCGCCTGGAATGGCCTCTGCGTTGAGCCCAAGTATCACGAGAGCAGAGCCGACATAAAGCACGATCATAAGGGGGACGAGCGCGCCCGCAACATCGCCAATGCGTCGAATGCCACCAAGCAGCACAGCGGCAACAATCGCCATCATGACAATGCCAGTGGTGAGGTGAGGTATACCAAAACTTGAACTCATCGCATCTGCAACGGAGTTTGCTTGGACCCCATTACCAATGCCAAAGGCAGCAATCGCTGCAAACAGAGCGAAGAGAGGCGCGAGGGTTTTGCCGACCGTCGGGAATTTCTTGCCCACGCCATTTTTCAGGTAATACATCGGTCCGCCAACGTGATTGCCGCGGGCATCTGTTTCGCGAAAGGTAACGGCACAAACGGCTTCAGCATATTTTGTTGCCATGCCAATGAGGGCAATCACCCACATGTAAAAGATCGCTCCGGGTCCCCCCAGGAAGATTGCGGTGGCAACACCTGCAATATTACCGGTACCAACCGTGGCCGAAAGCGCCGTCATCAATGCTTTGAAAGGGGGAATGTCGCCTTCACCAGCGGTCGCAGGAGCAACTAGAAGCTGGAAACCATGCACAAGTTTGCGCAGCGGCATGAATAACAAACCGGCCATTAAAAAGGCGCCAGTGGTACCAATCAGAATGAGCATTGGCACGCCCCACACAATGCCATTGACCGTTTCCACAGCCTGTTGAAGAGCTTCCATTTTATCCCCCAGTTAGCTTAGTCGCCGGCAAGCAGGTCCGGCTGGTTTTTAGATTTCTGTTGTGTGGGCTCAGGTGCGGTAAGTTGAGCCGGATCTTCTAATTCGACTTCTTTTATCCGCTCCCCCTTGCGTGAGATTTTACTCGTGGATGTTTCAATCTCGCGAATGTCTTTCTCGGCCAGCGCAAAGTGGCTTTTGAGTTTATCCACACGTCCATCGAGGCGTCCGACGTCTTCGAGCAATTTGCCTACTTCCGCCTGAATGACGTGCGCCTGTTCACGCATCTGCGCATCTTTCAAAACGGCACGCACCGTGTTGAGCGTTGCCATCAATGTGGTCGGCGAGACAATCCAGACCCGTGCACGGTATCCTTGTTCCACCACGTCTGAAAAGCGGGCATGCAATTCTGCATAGACGGCTTCAGAGGGCAGAAACATCAGCGCAGATTCAGCTGTTTCGCCAGGAATAATGTATTTCTCGGAAATATCCTTGATGTGTTTCAGCACGTCAGCTCTTAATTGCCGCGAGGCTAGCTGTTTGGCCGCATCATCTGGGGCGTCGACAAGGCGACGGTAGCTGTCGAGGGGAAATTTAGAGTCGACCGCAATGGAACCCGGCGGATTGGGCAGTTTGATCAAGCAGTCCGGACGGCTCTTGTTAGAAAGCGGAGTTTGAAACGAATAGGCAGAGGGTGGCAGTGCGTTGGTCACCAGATCGTTCAACTGGATTTCGCCGAACGCCCCGCGTGCTTGTTTGTTGCCGAGCACCTCTTGCAGGCCCACGACTTCCGTTGTCAGGCCGTCCAACTTCTTGTGCGCTTCGTTGATGAGGGCAAGGCGCGTATTGAGCTGCCCCAGATGTTCTTGTGTTTTCTGCGAGTTCTCGGTGAGGTTTTTGCCCATCTGTTGGGTCACCTTGTCCAGCCGCTCATTCAAAGTCTGTGTCGTCTTTTGCGTGTTCTCGCTCAAATTTTGATTGAGCTTCAGGCTCACCGCATCCAGCCGTTCATTCAACGATTGCGTGAGCGCTTGTTGTCCTGTCACCTGACCGTCCTGCATGGTGGCGAGGCGGCCCGTGAGCTGATTTTGTGCTTCCAGAAGGGACGCTATTTGGCGGTCAAAATTCTCTTGTTTCAGCGCTTCTTTTTGCGCTTCTGCTGGATCAACTTCCAACACGGAGGTTTTGCTCCGCTGGGCCAGAACATACCCAACAACCAAGGCGCCCAAGCCAATGCCAACCAGCAAAAGAGTAAAAGTCGCGTCCATCGTGTCCAATCCAAATCACCAAGCGCCCACTATACCCGAAATTGCACGTTTGCGGCACTTGACCAGATCGGGCAGAGCAGGCCATATCTGCGGCAAGGGTACTTGCGAAATAAGGGGAAAATCATGGGCATCGTGCAAAATCTAGGCAGATGGTTCGCAATTGGCGGATTGGGTGCTCTTTTGAGTGCTTGCGGGCCCGTTATCGAAACGCATTATGACTACCTCCCGCCAAACCAGCAGGGTGGCATGCAGTGTCTTTCGCAATGCCAGCAGGGCCAAAATCAATGTCGGCGCAGTGCTCAAGCAGAGCAGTCAGATTGCCGATACCGTGAAGACTTACGGGTTCGAGATGAAAATGCGCGTGCGCAGGAAAACTACGAATATGAGGTCGATCAATACTACCGCGAAAAAAACCGGGCCGATAAAGCACGTCAGCGCTTCTACCGCGTAAATGGCACGTATGAAGGCGCTCCCGGATTGCCAGAAGAACCAAGCAAGCCCTATGAACGCTCACCTTCCTATTATCAATGCGAAGATATTGGCTCCCAGTGCATCGTTCATTTTAACGCTTGTTACAGTTCATGTGGCGGCAGGGTGACAGAACGTCAGGTTTGCGTGGAAAACTGCGACTAATACGATCAAAGTCTGGCTGCCAAAGGGTTGACGAGACGGGCTGACCGGCTTATTTCGTCCCTCATGGCTTTAAGACAGATCATCACAGCGCCCGACACCCGCCTGAAACAGGTCTCAAAACCTGTTGAAAAGGTAGATGATGCGTTACGAGCACTCATGGATGACATGCTGGAAACCATGTATGCCGCCCCCGGCATTGGCTTGGCCGCTATCCAGATCGGCGAGCCGATCCAGGTGATTGTCATGGATTTAGCCAATGAAGATGAAAAACCTGATCCGCAGTACTTTGTGAATCCGGAAATTGTCTCCACGGATGACAGCGAACTTCGTGCCTATGAAGAAGGCTGCCTGTCAGTCCCTGATTTCTACGAAGAACTGGAGCGGCCTGCTAAATGCCGGTTGCGCTATCTCGACTATCAAGGTGAAATTCGTGAGCATGATTGCGAAGGCATGTTTGCGACCTGCATTCAGCACGAAATGGACCATCTTGAGGGTGTTTTATTCATCGACTATCTGTCGAAATTGAAACGCGACCGCATTTTGAAAAAATTGCTGAAAGAACGTCGCCTGCGTGAAAAAGAGCTCGCATAGCAAAAAGCACTGGCTGATTGGCCTTGCTCGCGTTACCTCTTGACCCATGACCCCGACTATGACCTCGGCAATGACCATGAAAAAACCTCTTCGCCTCGCCTTTATGGGCACACCAGAAATCTCTGTTGCCGTGCTATCTGCTCTCGTTGACGCGGGTCACACCATCGTTGCGGTCTATTCGCAACCGCCCCGCAAAGCCGGGCGTGGCATGGAGTTGAAAAAATCTCCCGTTCATGAGTTCGCAGAGGCTCACGAAATTGAAGTGCGCACGCCGGTTAGTTTGAAGTCAGAGGAAGAACAAAAAGCATTCGCAGGCCTTCAACTGGATGCAGCCATTGTCGTTGCCTATGGCTTGCTTTTGCCCAAGCCAATTCTTGATGCGCCTCAGTTGGGGTGTCTTAATCTACATGCCTCTCTCCTCCCACGTTGGCGCGGTGCTGCCCCCATTCAACGTGCAATCATGGCGGGTGATAAAGAGACCGGCGTCATGGTCATGCAAATGGACGAGGGATTGGATACAGGTCCCGTCTTGACTGCGGAGACAGTTCCGATTTTGCCCGATACCACCGCTGATAGTCTTCATGATGAGCTGGCGCGGGTGGGTGCCCCGCTTGTGGTGCGAACGGTCGAAGCATTAGCTGCAGGTGAAGTGACCGCGCAGACGCAGGCTGAGGGTGGTGCTACCTACGCCAAAAAAATTGACAAGGCCGAAGCGCGCATTGATTGGTTACGGTCGGCCTCAGAACTCGATTGTCATATCCGGGGGCTGTCTCCTTTTCCCGGGGCCTGGTTTGAGATGGAACACAAAGGCAAGTTGCAGCGTGTGAAGATCTTACGGGCTACGCCTGTGGATGGGGCAGGGGAGCCTGGCTGTTTGATAGATGATCAATTAACTATCGCTTGCGGCAAGGGCGCTCTGCGCCTGCTTGAAGTGCAGCGCGCTGGCAAAGGTCGGGCGAGTGCAGCAGAGTTTTTGCGTGGCGCCTCACTCGATGTTGGCGAGAAGTTTGTTTGATGGCACGGTATAAATTCATCGTCGAATATGATGGCGGCTCTTACAATGGCTGGCAGACACAGAGTGACGGTGGCGCCGTGCAGGATGCGCTTGCCAAAGCCATTCACCGGTATTGCGGTGAAGCGGCGCCTATGGTTGCCGCGGGGCGCACCGATGCGGGCGTTCATGCGTTGGGTCAGGTGGTCCATGTAGATATTGAAAGAGGCGATCCTGCGGACAAGGTACGCGGTGCCATCAACTTTCATTTAAAGCCACACCCGATCGCGGTTTTGAGTGCGGAGCTTGTGGACGAAAAATTTCATGCGCGCTTTGATGCGACGCAGCGTCATTATCTCTATCGCATCGTCAACCGCCAAGCGCCTCTAACCCTGGACGTGGGCCAAGTCTGGGGCGTGCGAGCCCCATTGGATGCCGGGGCCATGCATCATGCGGCCCAGGTGCTTGTGGGTCATCATGATTTCACGACTTTTCGCGCCATGCACTGCCAAGCCAATTCCCCCATGCGAACATTGGATGAGATCAATGTCTCCCAATATAGGGATGAAATTGAAGTGGTCTGCCGCGCGCGATCTTTCCTGCACAATCAAGTGAGGTCCATAGTGGGGTCGATAAAGTTAGTGGGCGAGGGAAAATGGTCGGTGGCGGATTTGGAGAAGGCGCTTAAAGCTGCAGACCGCACATGCTGTGGACCTGTTGCGCCGTCTGATGGGCTTTATCTTACCCATGTGACCTATGGCAAAAAGCCCGAGGGCGTCGCGTCTTAATGAGAAGGTCTTAAATCCACCAGCTCGACTTGATTTGTTTCGATTTGTTTTCCAAAAAACAATCCGCCAAGCTTGGCAAAACGTTCTGGTGCGTCTGTTGCCAAAAAAAGCTCGACACCCACCTGCGTAGCCTCGTTGCAGAGATTTTGTTCGTCTAGGGTCTTTGCGACAGTGTCAGCTGTTGTCGCGGCGCTGTCCACCAGTGTGACGCACATGCCGCCCGGCAAGGACGGAAGTACTTTGGCGATGACTGGAGCCAGAACGGGAAAATGCGTGCAGCCCAAAACCAATGTGTCGGGTGCCTGTTTTTCATCTTCAAACAGAGGGGCAAGGTAGCGTTTCACTGCCGCTTCTGCGATATCACC